>Ga0209702_10000509_pt1 | contig 81619 bp, 74 predicted proteins | sample FRY01_FD_187210 | JGI IMG/M metagenome (GOLD analysis project Ga0209702, IMG submission 187210) | Freshwater microbial communities from Lake Fryxell liftoff mats and glacier meltwater in Antarctica - FRY-01 (SPAdes) (version 2) | ecosystem: Environmental > Aquatic > Freshwater > Ice > Glacier...
GCATACACCATCAAGGCCACCATGATCAAAGGCGGTTTGGATCGCGGGTCGCAAGTGTTCCTCGGTGTAATGCATTCAGAGGTTAAACGCACGATCTTTAACTTTTCTTAACCACCTGAATAGTTACGTCCAGGCAACGCACGCGCTTCGGTGCCGCGAGACCGAGGCAGGCGAAGACGACATCGAAGTAATGGCAACCCATGTCGCCCATCATACCGACGCCGAAATCGACCCACGAACGCCACATGGACGGATGATACGCGCCGTCGAGAAACGGCACCTCGTTCGCGACACCGAGCCAGAGGTTCCAATCAATATTTTCCGGCACCGGATCGGCCTGCGCCTTGCGTTCCGTAACCTTGGGCCACCAGTTGGCCTTCTTGTTCTCCCAGCAGATCACCTCCTTCACCTTACCAATGGCCCCGCTCTTGATGAGATCGACCGCGAGTGACGTTTCGACGTTCGAGTGCCCCTGCGTGCCCATCTGCGTCGTCACTCCGGCCTTCGCCGCCTCCGCGCTGAGAATCCGTGCCTCGTGGATGTGATGCGTGAGCGGCTTCTGCAAATAGACATGCTTCTTCGCCCGCAACGCCGTCACCGCCATCGCCGCATGCATGTGATCCGGCGTGCCGATCGTCACCGCGTCGATGCTGTCGCCCAGCTTCGAGATCATCTCGCGATAATCGCGGAACACTGCCGACTCACCCAGCCGCTCCTTGGCCGCTGGGTCCTGCAATTCCTTCCGTCGTGAACTCTCCCCACGCTGGGCCAGTGCCAGCGTCTTCGCATCCACATCGCACATGCCCACAATCCGCACCTTCGGATGCTGCAGCACGCTCATCATCGTGTTTCCACCCATCCCACCGACACCGATCGAGGCGACTTGAAACATCGAGTTCGGCGACCTCGCGCTCAGAATGGCAGGCGCAGAGACGTAGGCGGAAGCGGCGAGGGATTGCTGGAGGAAATGACGGCGATTCATGGTAGAGCAATGAACGTGACGGCACAGTGTTTTGTAGCTCGGAATTCTGATTCCGAGTTCGCCCCGTTCGCGGAATCGGAATTCCGCGCTACAAACAAGCGATCACCGCCCCGCCACACCGACCTTCTTCCGAATCTTCATCAGCATCGGAAAACTCGTCTGCAATCCGGCGCTGTCGTGTTCGTTGCGGGCGGAGCTGAGGGCGGCGTGGATGAGTTTGTCCTGATCCTGCATCCAGTTGGCGGCGCGGAAGACGATGGGGCGCTCGTTTTCCTTCTCGCGGATTTGCACGCCGCTGAGGCCGATGTCATCGACAATGACGCCGTGAGGCAGGCCATGCACGTCGAGGTTGATGATGCCATTGTTACCCATGCGCACGGCGCGAATCCAGGCCTTCACGGTCTGGCCGGGGGCAAGGGTGATTTCGAGTGGTTTGGTTTCGTCTTTGATGTCGCGCATGACGGCTTTGCCGGTGGCGTCGGGCTCCATGACGATGATGAACTTCGGCGCGGCGCCGAGCGTGACTTTGCCGAAGGTGCCGGCGTCGTGCGTGAGGCTTTTGCCCTTCGCGGTGATCATGAGCTTGCTCCAATCAGCGTTCGCGGCGGCATCGGGTGCGGCGTGAAGGCTGCCGCTGATCAAATCGTGCCCGGCTTCGATGAGGATCGGTGAGGAGGCATAGTAACCATCGGGCAGACCCGTGATGTCGATTTGAATCGGATCATCGAAGCCATCCACGCGCTCTGCTCGAAAAGAGAAACCGATGGACGCACCGGGCATGACGGTGGGATTGGCTCCGGCGAGCTTGACGCTGAAGTCGGGCTTCGGCTGACGGATGGAGAGCGCATAGACATAGCGCTCGCCGCCCCAGCCGCGAGTATCGGTGACTTTGACGACGTAGCGGCCATCCGCAGGCGCGGTGAAGAAGAGTCGCGAGTCGCTGCCGAGCTTGCGGTCGCCTGCGTCATCGTTGCCATAGTTCAGCGTGAAGACGGGCAGGCCGTTCGGCAGCAACTCGGTGCCGACCGGATGCGGCTGCACGACATAGCAGGGTTCGTCGAGCGAGTGCGAATTCGTCGTGGTATCGAAGTAGGCGCGGCGTTTGCCGGTGGTCCCGTAAAAGAGCGTGCCGCCGTCTGGCCCGCGCGGCTGGCGGAATATCTTCATCACGTCGCCATTGAAATAGACGAATTCGTTCAGCTCCATCTCCTCCCAGTTTTGCAGGCGGATGTCGGCGTTGTCGGCATCGACGCTGCGGAAGTTGTTGTAACTATCGCGCACAGCCTGCAGCAGCACGCGCGGCACGGGCTTGCCGTCGGTGTGCAGGACTTCGAGCTTCGTGTCGGCAGGCGAACCGGCCAGCTCGGCAAGCGTCTCAATGATCCACGTCTGGCCTTTTTTGGCATGGAAGGCGAAGCAGTCGGTGTCGTTGGCTTGCGTGAGACGTGCGTTCACAGTGACGGGTGAGGTGACGTTTTGTGCTTTGGCAATGTCGTTATTACCTTCGACTTCTTCGATCTGCGCAAGCTCACTCACACGCAGCGCGGGCATGGAGCGAAAGCGCAGCGCTTTAGCATCGAGCGGCACGTTCATCATGCCTTCCTTGTCGGGCTTCATCATCACCGTGGCTTTGTCACCGAGATGGTGACCGATGAGCGTGACCTTCGTGTCCTTGCCCACCTGCGCGGCGAGCGGTGAAAAGGCCGTGACATAGGGCAGCGCACCCATCGTGAGGCGATAGGCGTGATCAGCGCTGCCATCCATCGTCGTGTTGCTCACGAGCACGATATAATCGCCATCCGCAGGCGCTTTCCAAGCGAGGAAGGGATCGCTGCCGCTGTCGAGGCCGCGGTTCACGGCAAGCACGGTGCGGTTCGTGTCCATGATCTCCAGCGTGGGCGATTTCGCCTTGCTGCCGACCTGCGCGACGGCGAGATCGCACACGAGTTCCTCACCCGCCTTCGCATGGAAACGATATGCGTCATGCTGGCCGATCTCCGTGAGCGTTCCCCACAGGCTGACTGGCAACTGCGCGATACCAACAGGCGCGTCTTTGAAATCAGCAGCCTTCGTGACCGTGGGCGCGAGATCATCGGCATAGATCTTCATCTTCGCAGATTCGCCAGCGGCGCTCTTGAGCCACACATCGTAAGTCCCGCTCGGAACCTCGGTGCTGGCGGTGATTTTCAGCCGCGCAGACGTCGGTTTGATCGAGCTTTTGGCGATCTGCAATTTCAGTCCGGGATGCGAAGCCATCGCCTGCGTGTCGGCGGTGATGTTTTTGCCGGAGATCGTCACCATCAACTCGCCGCCGATGTGCGCGGCAGATGGCGTGATGCGTGCGAGTTCGGGCTTCACGGCTTTGGCCGGCATCGCGGGTGCTGGCGCCGCGACGACTTTGCCGCTGGTCGCATCATAGACGCTGAGACTGCCATCGACGCGACCGGCAATGAGCTGTCCTTTGTCGGTGAAGGCGAGCGCGGAAGACCAGTCAGACTGTTCTGCCAACGGCATTTTTTCGGTGAGATCGGCGGTGTTCCAGAGCTTGAGCGATTTGTTCGTCGAGGTGGAGGCGAGCAGTTTGCCATCGAGAGACAGCGCGAGGCTCAAGATGGCACCATCGTGCGCGAAGCGGGCCGTGACGATCTTGTTCGTGCCTTCCTTGGCATCGGCGCTGATGTTCCAAACACGGATCCGGTTGTCGCCACCGGCAGCGAAGAGCTGTTTGCCATCGGCGCTGAAAACGACGCTCGTCTGCTCCTTCGTCGGCTGCGAGAGTGTGTCGAGCCGCTGACCGCCGGGGATGCTCCAGAGCTTCACCGTCCGATCGGCGCTGGCGCTGGCGAGCACCTTGCCATCGGGGCGAAACGAAAGGCCGTTCACCGCGCCGTTGTGGCCTTTGAGCAGGGCGATTTCCTTGCCCGTTGCCGTGTCCCAGAGACGAATTTTCTGATCGTAGGCACCGGTGGCGATCATTTTGCCATCAGGTGAAACGGCCAGTGCATACGCGGCATCGAGATGACCTTCAAACGACTGCTGAGGCGTGCCGTCGCTCGTTTTCCAACTCTTCACGATGCCCACGATGCCCGCCTCACCGCCAGCGGCATAAACCGTCGAACCATCAGGTGAAAAAGCGACCGCGTTGGCCTTGCTCTTGAAGCCCGTGAGCTTGCGCACGACGGCTCGCGTGACCGGATTGAGCAACTCGACCTCGCCATAACGTGCCACTGCGATGAACTGCACCTTCGGCGAAAACGCCACCGCCTGGATCGCACGTTTAGGCGGCACGGTCGGCATGATATTCGGCGTGATGACCTCCTTCGGCTGCGGTTTGCCTTCCGCCACGAGCGGCCCTTTTGCGCCGGCGTCAATCCACGCCTTGATCAGCGCGATCTCCTCCGGCTTGAGCTTCTCGCGCTTCCCCGGCGGCATGAATTCATTCTTCCCGCCTCGTCCCGAGCGCCCTTCGAGGAACTTCACCAGCATCGAATCATTCGCCTTCCCCGGCACGATAGCCACGCCCTCCTTACCGCCTTTCATCAGCGCCGCGAAGGTTTCCGACACGAACTCGCCATCTGCATCATCCGCGCTGTGGCAATCGATGCAGTAGGCGTCGAGCAACGGCGCGATCTGTTTCGTGTAGTCCACGGTTTGGGCGTGGGTGGTGGCGATGAAGACAAGTGAAAGGAGAAGAAGTCGTTTCATGACATTATTCGAGATTGAGCGTGAAAGAACGCGTCAGCGTTTTGGAGTGCGCCGGGTCCTCCGGCGCTTTCGAACGTTTTTCGGCCTGCGAAAAGCTCCAGAGGACTGGAGCACTCCAGGACGCTGCTGCGCGATGCGACGCTGAGCGGCGACTCGACCCTGAACGGAACCCCGTGGGGGTTCGGCGAGATGGCGGTGCGCGACGACTCGTTACCCAGGGTTCTGCGTAACCTGGGCTGCATGACGGAAGCCCGTTGGGCATTGGTGAAACACGGCGGTTGAAAACTCAAAGACTGACGAGATAATGGAGCCATGACTCTGGCTGATTTTCCCCAAGTATATGCGCTGCCCGTCCGCGAGAAACTTCTCATGGTGGAAGAAATCTGGCAGTCCATTGGCGACGCCAGTGATGCGATTGAGGTCAGTGACGCCGAGAAACGTGGACTCGATGAACGATGGGCACGATTTGAGCGTGATCCATCGCGTGCGCTGACGCTGGAGCAATTCGACGCGTTAATGAAAGCCAAGCGCAAATGAAGACTTTGCGCATTCTGCCTGAAGTCTGGGAAGATGCCAACGAAGGGGCAGAATGGTATGACCGACGCGGCGGCAAGGAGCTTGGTGACAAGCTCTTGGTGGCGTTTCGCGCTCAGTTGCCGGAAATTCAAAAATATGCCGGAACCCACCGGCTGGTTTACAAGCAATTCAGCCGTGTCTTCGCCAAGCCCTTCCCGTATGCGATCTATTTTCGCATTCATGCGGACTGGGTGGTGGTGACACTGCTTTGGCATACGGCGAGGAATCCCGAGGATTTGAAGTCGTCGCTCGATGAGCATGGTGCACAGGCAGTCGGTGATTGAGCGAGCTAAATGCGGCGCGGGCATTTCTACGTCAAGCCCAACGGGCTTGCGGAACACAGCCCAAGGTTGGAACAACCCTGGGACACGCGATGAACTCATATCATCACCGAAACGGAACCCCAACGGGGTTGCGTCCGTGCCACGAGTGATCATGGCCGCGGCGCAGGTCCGCAGTAATTCAACCTTGGACGGAACCCCGTTGGGGTTCGGCGGGATGGAGGCGTGCGATGGACCGATACCCAGGGTTCTACGAACCCTGGGCTGCATGACGTAAGCCCGTTGGGCTTGGATAGCGTCAAGTTCGATACCGGTAACGCTGCCGAACTGTTTCACACACATCTGGCATCCGCTGATGTGTCCGGCTGCCAGCAATAGAGCAAGACCGGTGCAAATAGCCGTAGCTCGGACACTTCCCGCCAGAATACTGAACCAAGGCAGCGACAGTAGCAGGATCAAAAGCAAAACAGCCAGAAACCAATGCGAGCCGCTTGGCAGGCCAAAGCGTTCAAGCCAGGGAATATACCCGGCAGGAATTAAAATGACCAAAAGCGCAGCCCTCAAATCTTTGAGGATCGGCCAGCACAGCATGGAGGCCCAGACGAACACGATCAAGCTGGGTAAATAGCGATGGTTCCTCCAAAGAGGGGAAGGTGATGCTGCGTCATCTCGATTTGATGCGGCTGTAAGGCTGTTAGGCAATTTCATCGAATCGCCTCCTGAATCGCTTTGTTGTTCAACAGGGCGCCTTCAGGTCTGGCTTCATCAGGAAAGGCAAACTTGGGAAAAAGATTCCAACCCCATAAAATCGCCACGGCAGATGGATCCGCCCCGTTGTAGTCATAGAAGTAACTAGCTTTGCGCCCAATTTTATCCACCGGCCTGATCTCGTAAGGAGTCCAAGCTATGGGATGTTCCACCCGAGACCATTTGAAAGCGAAGAGTTGGCCCGCTAGTAACCAGTGGTCCAGAGCGCGAGCTGTTGTTGACGCAACGCAGGCAGCCACCCACGCGCCGCAAGCAAAATTTGCTCGATTTCCAAATGAAGTTTTCCGAAAAAACGTCGCGCAAACGAAACCTGCCAGCACCAACAAGACTGTCGGAACCATGTACCCATAACTACTGATGCCGGCCATGAGAGCGGTGCCCAAACAGAAACTAGCAGCCAGTCCACGAAACCATACTTGGCGTGATGATGCGTGAAATGCTGCAGCCAGAAGGAGACAATAAATGGCCAGCGGTGTCCACACCCTGCCACTATTGAACCACAGCAGAACATAGCCGCTACCAAAGAAGCCAAAAACCAGCCCAAATAAATTCTGGATGATGCGGGTCACGTTTGGGCAAGCTGTTAGTGATTAAACAAAAACTCCTTCGATCCCATCAGGCTCCAGAAGATGTCCTCCAGCGTGGTGCGACGGTCTTCGGGTTGGGCGGTGGCGAGCATCGCGGTGGCTTTGGTGGTTTCGCGCTCGGTGGGGAGGCGGGTGAGGGCGATGAGGTAGGCTTCTTCGATGATCTTTTCGTTGCTGAGCTTGCTGGTAAGCAGCGCATCAAGGCGGTTGTCTTTTTGGGCGAGCTTTTGGTTGAGCGTGTCGCCGTTGGCGATGTGCAGGGCCTGGGCCATGCTGGGTTCGTTGGTGCGCTCGCATTCGCAGGTGGCGACGCGGTCGGCGCGGCCGAAGCTCTTGAGGAAGTAGCTGGCGATGTTGCTGTCGGGCAGTTGCAGGGCGCGGAAGCCCATGGGGTAGGTTTCGCTGGTGCCACGGTTGGCGTTGCGCTTGTCGATGTGGAAGGTGGTGGGCGCGGCGGTGACCTGGCTGATGGTGTCGAGTAGGACTTCGGCTTTGAGGCGGCGCGGGACGTAGTGCGAGCCGTAGCGGAGGTCGGTGATGTTTTCCGGCACGGTGATGCTGCTGCGCTGGTAGGTCTCGCTTTGCAGGATGGTGCGCATGAGTTCCTTGAGGTCGAACTTGTGCTTCACGAGATGCTCGCACGCGGCGGCGAAAAGCGGCTCGTTGCTGGCGGGATTCGTGACGCGGAGGTCATCGACGGCTTCGACGAGGCCCGCGCCGAAGAAGTTCGCCCACACGCGGTTCAAGATGGCGCGCTGGAAGAGTTTGTTGTCGGCACTGGTGAGCCATTTCGCGAGCGGCACGCGGCGATCCGCAGTGGAGGTCATTGAGACGGGCGTGGTAACCTCAAGCGGATGTGGCGGCTGCGGCTGGCCGGTGAGCGGCTGCACGAGTTCGCCATCTGCGGCGGAAAAAAGAACGCGTTCATCGGCCTGCGTGCCGTTTTTCGTGCGCACACGTGAGAGCATGTTGGCGAAGGCAAAGTACTCGTTGTTCGTCCACTTTTCGAGCGGGTGGTTGTGGCACTTTGCGCAGCCGATGGAGGTGCCCATGAAGGCGACGCTGATGGTTTCGGCACACTTGGTGGGCTCGTCGTTGAGGATGAAGAAATTGCCCGCGCCGTTTTCCAGCGTGCTGCCGGTGGCGGTGAGGAGATCGCGCACCATGACGTCCCAGGGCGTGTTCGCGGCGACGTGGCGGCGGATCCAGTTGTAATACGACCACATGGCCGTGGGCGCGAGTTTGTCGCCATTGACGAGCAGCAGATCGCTCCAGCGATGCGACCAGTAATCAACGAACTCCGGCCGTTGCAGCAGCGAATCGATCATGCGGTCGCGTTTGTCGACGGATTTGTCGGCGAGAAAGGCGCGTGCTTCTTCCAGCGAAGGCAAAATGCCGATCGTGTCGAGAAACGCGCGGCGCAGAAACTCGTGATCTTCGGTGCGTGCGGACGGCGGGATGTTCAGCTCGCGCAATTTCGTCAGCGTGAGTTCATCGATGAAGCTGCGCGGCTTCAGCACGGCGAATGCGGCGGGATTGAGCGGGCCCTCCTGCGGCACAGTGACGGTGGTGACGGACAGCAGGCTCAAATACCACGCGCTGACAGTGCCTTCGCCGCTGCCGGTGACGTTGATCAGACCGTCGTCATCCACGGTGGCCACGCTTGCGTTGGTGACGTTGAACTTCGACCAGCGCGTCACGTCCTCGCTGTGACCGTCGCTGAACTTTGCGGTGACCTTGAGCTGCGTCGATTTGCCTGCCTGCGTGACGAGATGCGGATGCGACACATTCAGCGACACGATGCGCGGATCATCAGCCTTCGGCCCCGGCGCACCCGCCGCGATCCAGTCACCGATGGCCTTGTATTCCGGCGAATTCATCTCGAAGCGCTTGTCGCCCTTATGCGGCACCGCTTTGACGGCCTTCAGCAAAAACAAACTACGCGCCGGATCTTCCAGCGTCAGTCGGCGTCCGTTCGCGCTGCGCGTAATCGAAAGCCAGTCGCCCTCGTCATCGAAGCCGCGCAACGACAGTCGAAAACCGCCCTGCCCCGCCGCCGCACCATGACAAGCGCCCATCGCACAGCCGTAACGTGTGAGGATGGGTTGGATGGTGTTGCGGAAGGATGGTGCTTCGTCGGCGAGCGACGAAGTAGCGGCCAAGGCGGCAAAAAGAAGGCTGGAGATGCGCAGTTGCATGAATCGGGGGAGGAAATTAAGATGCCAGCATGAGCACGGTTTCAGAAATCGCCTTTGCTGCACGCGAGTTGCCTCTTGAGGAGCAGCGTGCGCTGCTTTCACGCCTGACTTCGCAGTTGAAGGCCGAGGAGTCTAAGTTGGGGGGCAAGCGCCGCGTCGCAGGACTGCATCGCGGCATGATCTGGATGTCGGACGACTTTAATGATCCGCTGCCGGATGAATTTTGGATGAGTGAAGATGCAGCCACCGGCCAGGACTCCACCGATAAAGCAAATTTTGAGAAGCCGAAGCCATGAGGCTGCTGCTGGACACACATGCGTTTATTTGGTGGGATGCCGATCCCGCCAAGTTGTCCGCCAAAGCTTATGACGCATGCATGAATGACTCGAACTCGCTGCACCTCAGCCTCGCGAGTGTCTGGGAGATGCAGATCAAAGTTCAATCTGGCAAACTGGAACTGCGGCTGCCGTTGGATGAATTGATTCGGATCAATCAAACTGAAAACGGACTGGTTTTGGAAACCATCGACCTGCCGGACATTCTCCAGCTCAACATGCTGCCGTTTCACCATCGCGATCCTTTCGACCGGATGATCATCGCGCAGACGATGCAGAGAGGGTTTCATGTCGTGACAGTGGATGGGGCGTTTGGGGCTTATGGCGTTCCTTTGTTTTGGTAACGAAAGGTAAGGGCACCTGCGCTCCGGTTCACGCAAACAGCTCCTTGATCGCCTGGGTGCCGAAATCGACGACGGGATAGGGGCGGCCCTGCGGGCCGGGGAGTTCGGTGTGGAGATCGACGCCGAGGGCTTGGTAGATGGTGGCGACGATTTCTTTCGGGGCGACGGGGCGCTCGGTGGGGTAGCCGCCGATGTCGTCGCTCTTGCCGACGACTTCGCCGCCTTTGATGCCGCCACCGGCGAAGTTCACGGTCCAGCAGTTTGGCCAATGGTCGCGACCGCCGGCTGGATTGATCTTCGGGGTGCGGCCGAATTCGGCGAGGCAGGTGACCATGGTGTCGTCGAGCATGCCGCGCTGGAAGAGGTCTTCGATAAGGGCGCTGTAGCCTTGGTCATACATGGGTGCGACGATGTCGCGCATGCCTTCGATGCTGGTGAAGGGCTTGGAGCCGTGGATGTCCCAGGTGATCTCGCCGAACACCGTGATGAAAGTGTTCACGGTGACGAAACGCACGCCGCGCTCGACGAGGCGGCGTGCGAGCAGGCAGCTCTGGCCGAAGCGGTTCAAACCGTAGCGTTCGCGCACTTTGAGCGGCTCCTTGGTGAGGTCGAAGGCCTCGCGGGCCTGCGTGCTGGTCATGATGCGGTAGGCGGCCTCGAAATTCGAGTCCATGAGCTTCGCCTGCTCGCTGTATTCGAAATTCCGCACGCTGCTGTCCACCAGCTCGCGCATTTCGCGGCGGCGTTCGAGACGCACCTCGCCGATTTCCTTTGGCGGCAGCAGATCAGGCACCTTGAAGTCCTTCACGGACGGGTCGGCGTTCAGCACGAAGGGATCGTAGGCTTTGCCGAGGAATCCGGCGTCTTGACCGTGCGGCATGTTGCCACCGGTGGGGCCCATCGACTCCGGCAGAATCACATGCGCGGGCAAATCGCTGCGGCGACCTCGCAGGAACTCCAAGGCACTGCCGACATGCGGTGTGTTCACGCCACCGGTGAAAAGACGGCCCGTCTGCATCATCTGATGTCCCGTGTCATGCACGGCGGCGGCGGTGTGGTAGCAGGAGCGGACGAGCGAGAATTTGTCCGCGATCTTCGCGTGCAGCGGCAGGATTTCCGAAATCTCGAAGGCGTTGCTCTTCGTGCGGATGGGTTTGAAGGGGCCGCGAATTTCGCTCGGTGCATCCGGTTTCATGTCCCAGAGATCCTGCTGGCTCGGGGCACCGAGGTTGAAGATCATGATGCAGGCCTTGTTGCTCTTCTTCGAGTCCACTTTGCCTTCCGCCTGTAATTTGGCGAAGCCGGGCATCGTCAGGCCGATGGCACTGAGCGTGCCTGCGGAGAGAAAATCGCGACGCGTGATGCCGTCGCAGTTGGTGATGGAGCCTTGGCCGGAGAACTTGAACATGGCGCGTGTGGGGGTTGAACTGCTCAATAATACGCTGCCGCAGGCGGAAACTGAATGGATGATGCCGCTTTTGAAGATGGGCCTTTCCGGCCCTTCATTATCTTCGGGTGAAACGTTCGGCCAAAGAAAGGGTTGTTCATTCGTGCTGTGATCGTGATAATCCCAGCCTCCCTCCTTCCCATGAAAACGCTCCTCATCGCCCTCAGCCTGTTTGCCGCTATCTCCCTGCATGCTCAGACCGCCCCCGCGCAAGCCCCCACCGGGCAGGGCGGGCAACAGCAGGAGCAGACCACTCGAGATGGTCTGTGGGACGGGCGGCTGACGGGCGGCAACTACATTGTGCGGTGCAACTCGATCATCGCCCTGTCCAAGCACGAGTACATATCCGACGGCATCGCCCGCGTGGTGGAGGTCAATTTGACGCTGAACTCCGCGCAGATCGTGCGCTTCTACTTCCTGGAGGCGGCGAAGGTGGAGGGCGGCAGCATGGTCAATGCGGGCCAGCAGGCGCTGGATCGCGCACGCGGCATGGCGGAGCAGGCGGCGGGACGGGTCTCATCCACGCTGACTGAGCCAAAGGTGGTGAAAAATTATCCGAGCTCCACTCATGCGCACACGATTGAATTTGTACTGAAGGAAGAGGCCAAGCTGAACTCGCTGTTCAACAGCCTGGAGCGTTCGTTCAGATCCGGGCAGGGGCGGGTGTGGACGGAATGATGTGAAGAGCGGACGAGGGCGTCCGCGCTCCCGCCCATCAGACGTTGAAGCGCCACTCGACGACGTCGCCGTCGCGCATGACGTATTCCTTGCCTTCGATGCGCCATTTACCCTTCTCCCGCGCCTTGGCATTGGAGCCGAGTTCGACGAGGTCGTTGTAGTGGACGATCTCACCGGCGATGAAACCGCGCTCGAAGTCGCCATGGATGACGCCAGCGGCCTGCGGGGCTTTCATACCCTTCACGATGGTCCAGGCACGGGTTTCCTTTTCACCAGTCGTGAGATAGGTCTGGAGGCCGAGGAGGGCATAGACGCCTTTGATGAAAAGGGAAACGCCGCTGTCCTCGATGCCGATGTCGGAGAGGTAGGCTTTAGCGTCCTCGTCAGAGAGATCGGTCAGTTCGCTTTCAATGGCGGCACTGACGACGACGGCACTGGCCTCATGCGCGTGCTTCACATATTCGCGCACTTTGCCGACGAAGACGTGAGCGTCGGGAGCCTGCGTGGCGGCGGCGAGATCGGACTCGGCGACGTTGCAGGCGAAGATGCAGGGCTTGGAGCTGAGGAGGAAGAAGCTCTTGAGCATTTTGCGCTCGTCCTCGGTGCAGTCGAGCGTGACGGCGGGCTTACCGGCGTCGAAATGCGGGATCAGGCGCTCGCAGAGGGCGATTTCGGCCTTCGCCTCCTTGTCGCCACTCCGGGCCTTCTTTTCGCTCTTGTCCTTGCGGCGCTGGATGGCGTCCATGTCGGCGAGGATCAACTCAGTGTTGATGACCTCAATGTCGCGCACGGGATCAATGCTGCCGCTGACGTGGGTGATGTCGCCGTCTTCAAAGCAGCGCACGACATGCACGATGGCATCGACCTCACGGATATGGCTGAGGAATTTATTGCCCAAGCCCTCGCCCTGGCTCGCGCCTTTGACCAGACCGGCGATGTCCACAAACTCGATGGCCGCAGGGATGAGTTTCGAGGAGCCGGAGAGCTTCGAGAGCACGGCAAGACGTTCATCCGGCACGGTCACGACGCCGGTGTTCGGCTCGATGGTGCAGAATGGATAGTTCGCTGCCTCCGCCTTGCGGGTGCGGGTGACAGCATTGAATAGGGTGGATTTGCCAACGTTCGGAAGGCCAACGATACCGGCTCTGAGCATAAGGGCGCGAGAGTAGGGCGGAATGAGCCATGAGCAAGCAGCGAGCGCGGTTCAGTTCAGGCAGTTTTCAAACCTGGCACCTGAAACCTGGCAATCCGGGGCGCATGCAAAGCCCCGGGGTCAGCCTGAAAACCTTGTCCAAGGCTTTTTGTTAGGCGGTTGCTGCCTGACCTTGACCCCGGCTCCTGCCCCGAACGGCGCAGGTCGGCTATGGAGGTGGCTATTGCGTGACTGACCACGTAGCGTGGCCGATGCCCCAGTCTAGAAGCCAGCAGTTCTCCGCCCTGAGTGATCAATTCGCGACCCGCCGTGTTGCGATCCTCGATGCCTGGCGCAAGGCCGATCGCGCTGATCCCGATCAGACCACCGGGAGATCGCTCACCGTCAGTCAATTCTTCGACCATATACCGGAGATACTCGACGCCTTCGAATACCGTTTGCGCTCGCACCCGGACGGTATGGACGCGCAGACTGCGGATGGCGACAAAAAGGAAGAAGGGGTCAAGCATGGCCTGCACCGCTGGCAGCAGGGCTACCGCCTGCGGGAACTCATCAATGAATGCGGGCACCTCCAAGTCAGCCTGTTTGAAGAGTTGGAGAACATCGCCCTAGAACACCCCGAGTTTGAACGCGCAACCCTGGTCGAGGCGAACCGCCAGATCATGGCGCTCGTCAATAACACGATCAGCGAAAGCGCCGGCCAATACGAACGCATGCAGCAGGCGGAGTCCGCTGGGCATGTCGGTGATCTCATGGGCGCACTCGCCAGCGTCAATGAGATCGAGAGACGCCGCTCCACTCTGATCCATCAGGCCGTCCACGACCTGACCAGCGACGTCGTGGGTGTCAGCCTCGCGGCCACGCTCTTGGGCCGGACGGAAATTGCCGAAGCCGACCGGGTAGAGTTCGCGGCCATGTTGCAGCGGGGCGTATCCGGACTCAGTGGTATGCTAGGCGATCTAATGGAACTGGCGCGGCTCGGGGCCGGCCAGGAAAAACGGCGCATCGCCCCGTTCGATGCCGCGGCCCTGCTCGAAGAACGGTGCAACCGTAACGAACCCTTTGCCCAAGAACGTCAGTTGTTTCTCGATGTAGAGGGACCGGTCCAGATGGAAGTGGAAGGCGATGCCGACAAGGTCGGGCGTCTGTTGCAAAATCTGCTGATGAATGCGCTCAAATACACTTCCACCGGTGGGGTCAGCGTGAGTTGGGGCGAGGAGAAGGAAAACTGGTGGCTGATGGTCAAGGATACCGGCCCCGGCCTTCACTCCAGAGCCAGCGCACCTTTGGTAACCGGATTGCAAGAGGCCACCGCCAGCGCCAAGCAGGCCGACGAAAAATCCACCACCTTCAAAGGCGAGGCTTCGCATGTCCTAGCGGCACCCTTGGACGCTACCAACAAGTCGCACCCGCCCAAACACCAGCCCGGCGAGGGCATCGGGCTTTCCATCGTGAAACGCCTGTGCGAGTTGCTAGATGCGAGCTTGGAAATCGCCAGTTCGGCAGAAACTGGAACGACCTTCCGCGTTGTGTTTCCACGCCGTTATCGCAACGCACCTCAAGCTCCCTCGCAATGAATTGATCACCGATCACAGAACGGCTGGAGAAATGAGTAAGGCGGCGTTGCGCCTTTGCGGCACATCGGCGAGACTCCGCGCCCTTTTTCGGCCAACCCATGTCTTTTGAACTTCTCGCCACCGATCCATCGTCCCAAGCCCGTCGTGGGCGGCTGACGACGCCGCATGGGGTGGTGGAGACGCCGGTGTTCATGCCGGTGGGCACGCAGGGCACGGTGAAGGCGATGCATCCCGATGAATTGCGGGCGCTGAACTCGCAGATCATCCTGGGGAACACGTATCACCTGTTTGTGCGGCCAGGAATGGAGATCATGAAGGAAGCGGGCGGGCTTCATTCCTTCGCGAACTGGGACCGGCCGATTTTGACCGACAGCGGCGGTTTCCAGGTGTTCTCGCTGGCAAAACTGCGGAAAATCAAAGAAGAGGGCTGCCACTTTCAAAACCACCTCGACGGCACACCGATGTTCATCGGGCCGGAGACGTCGATGGAGATCCAGGCGGTGCTGGGATCGGACATCGCGATGCTGTTTGATGAATGCACGCCGTATCCGTGTGAGGCGAAGGAAGCCGAGCAGAGTCTCGATCTGACGCTGCGCTGGGCGAAACGCTGTCGGACGTGGATTGATGAACACCAGCCGCAAACCGGCGGCGGCGCGCAGCAGCATTTCGGCATCGTGCAGGGCAGTGTGTATAAGGAGCTGCGGGAGAAATCGGCGCATGAGCTGGTGGCGATGGGTTTTGACGGCTACGCCATCGGCGGGCTGAGCGTGGGGGAGCCGGAGGAGGACATGATGCGCATCGCGGAGTGGACCTGCCCGCATTTGCCGATGAACCAGGCCCGCTACGCGATGGGCCTGGGCACGCCGCCGCAGGTGATCGAGCTGATCGCCCGTGGGATTGACATGTTTGACTGCGTTTTGCCCACGCGGCTGGCGCGCAATGGCACCGCCTTCACGCATGAGGGCATGATGAACCTGCGCAATGCCTGCTACGCGAAGGATTTCCGCCCCATCGCCGTGGACACACATCCCCTCTGCCAGGGCTTTTCGCGGGCCTACATCCGCCATTTGGTGCAGGCCCAGGAGATTCTGGGTTTGCGGTTGATTTCTCTGCATAACCTGCATTTCTACGCGTCCCTCACGTCCAGGGCACGTCAAGCGATCGAACAGGGTTGTTTCGCCGAGTTCCGGGCAGAGGTCGTCGCGAAATACAAGAACCCCTCCGCAGCCTCCGAATCATGACCTTCCCATCCCTCGAAAACGCTCTCCTCCTGGCTCAGGCCGCACCCGCCGCAGGCGGTAATGGCGGCATCCTCGGCAGCCCCATGATACTGCCGATCCTGATGATCGTGGTGATGTACTTCATCATCTTCCGCCCGCAGCAGAAGCGCATGAAGGAGCACCAGAAGCTGATCGCCAGCGTGCAGGTGAGCGACCATGTCATCATGGAAAGCGGCGTGCATGGCATCATCACCAGCGTCAAGGACCGCACGGTCATGGTCAAGATCGCCGACAATGTCAAAGTCGAGTACGAGCGCAGCAAGATCGCCGCTGTGACGAAAAAGTCCGATGTCGTGGAAGCGACTGCGGTTTGAACTGACCCCGCCTGATTTCTCAACCCACCAGCCTACCTGTCCATGAATCTGCTCGCCAGCGCCCTCCCCGGAGCCACCATCAATCCCTTCGCCACGTTTTTTGTCGGTGCCGCCATCCTGCTGATGCTGCTGGTTTACATCGGCACCGCCGTTGACAAGACCAAGCGCTGGGTGGGCACCCTGCTGACCGCGCTGACCGCGTTTTCCGCCATTTACACCGCCAAAACCATGGGCATCCAGCTCGGCATCGATCTGCGGGGCGGCAGTGAGTTCATCGTGCGGCTGGAGCCAAGCAAGGCGGCCGATGGCACGGAAAAAGCCGTCAGCAGCGCCGATGTGCAGCAGGCGATCGACATCCTACAGAACCGCCTCAGCCCCAGCGGTGAGAAAGATCTGACCCTACAGCCACAGGGCGATGACCGCATCGTCATCCAGATGCCGGGCATCTCTGACGCGGAGATCAAAGACGTGCGTGACAAGATTCAGCAGGTGGCCCACCTCGAGTTCCGCCGGGTGCATCCCGACAGCGCCGCCAAACTGGAGCAGATCAAGGCACGTGGCGGCATCAAGGAGCCCGGCTGGGCAGAAATGATTTATTCTCAAAAAGAGGACAACGCCGACAGCACGAATACGGCCTCCGAGCTCGTGCGTGACATGCCCGACCTGGAAGGGGACATCGTGGCCAATGCCTTCCGCACCGTGGATGCCGAGGGGAACAAGGTAGTGCTCGATCTGAACAGCACTGGGGCGAAGCGCTTCGACGAACTGGCCGCCATTCACTTCGAGAAGAGGATGGCGATCATCGTGGACGGCAAGATCCACTCTGCACCCACACTAAACGCCCGACAATATGGCGGCCGGGCGGAAATCTCCGGCGGCTCAAAGGGCTTCACGGAAAAAGAGGCCGAAACGCTGGCCACGCTGCTGAACAATCCGCTGAAAAATCCAATGAAGATTCTCTCCGAAAGCTCCGTGTCTTCGGCCTATGGCAAGTCCTCCATTAACCAGGGCAAGTGGGTGCTGGTGACCGGGCTGATCATCACCACGATCTTCATGCTCTTCGTTTATCGCCTCGCCGGCATCGTGGCGATCATCGGCTTGTTGATCAACCTTTCCATCCTGTTCGGGGCCATGTCTCTATTCGGCTTCACACTCACCATGCCGGGCATCGCGGGCATCGTGCTGACCATCGGCATGGCCGTGGATGCCAACGTGCTCATTTACGAGCGACTGCGAGAGGAAATGGAGGCAGGCAAGACTTTCACCGGTGCCCTTGAGGCCGCCTATGAGAAAGCCTTCACCGCCATCGCCGACTCGAACGTCACTACGCTCATCGCCGCCATCATCCTAGTGGTCATCTCCGGTGGCCTCGTGAAGGGCTTCGCCGTCACGCTCATGATCGGTCTGCTGTCCTCAATGGTGGGAGCACTGATCGTGACACGCGTGATCTTCATGTGGGGAATCGACAAAAACATTCTCACCACCCTGAAAACCACGCGCATCTTCCCCGACAAGGTGTTCGACATCCTGAGCGTGGCCCCGAAGTTCATCGTTGGCTCCCTGATCGTCTCGGCCATTTCCTGGGGCATGATGGGGTACAAAGGCGCAGACAGCTTTGGCATTGATTTCCGTGGTGGTTCCCGTGTGGACGTGTCGCTCCAGGACGGCAAGAACATCCCGGATGCGGACTTCAACGCGCTGCTCAAGACGCTCAAGCAACCGGACGGCAAGGCCCTCGGCACCTACTACATCCAGCGCAAGAGCGACCCCACTGGCGGACAGAACGTGAGCATCCGTTGCGAAGAAAAAAGCGGCACGGTGATCCAGGATGCCATCGCCTCGAAATGGAAAGACGACACCATCTCCGGCACCAGCATCGCCACCGTCGGCTCTCTCATCGGTTCTGAACTGGCCAAGACCTCCGCCCTGGCCCTCGCTTGCGCCTTGGTGGCCATTTTTGGCTACCTGCTGATGCGTTTCGAGCTCGCCTTCGCCATCGGTGCCATCGTCGCCGTGTTCCATGACGTGCTGATCGTGCCGGGCTTGTGCGTGCTGTTTGGTCAGGAACTAAGCGTCATCCACGTCGGTGCCCTGCTGGCGATCGCCGGTTACTCGATCAATGACACCATCATCGTCTTCGACCGCATTCGTGAAACGATCCAGCGCGGCACCGGCGGCAGCATGCGTGAGATGATGAACGAGGCCATCTGCAAAACGCTGAGCCGCACCATGCTGACCAGCTCCTCCACGCTCGCCCCCATGGTGGTACTGCTATTCCTTGGCAATCCGGCCATGCTCGAATTCGCCATGCCGATCACCATCGGTGTGCTGATCGGCACCTACTCCTCCATCTTCATCGCCTCGCCGTTCGTGCTATGGTACGCGAAGAAATCCGGCACCAGCCTGAAGCGCCAGGTGCTCGATGCACAGGTGGAGCAGCTCAAGGCCCAACAAGCCATCGCCGCCGCAGCCTCCGGGGCCAAGAAATAATCTGCTTCACGGACAACTCTCAGACCTTGAACAGGGCGGGTGTTTTGCACCCGCCCTGTTTCGTGCAGGCGTGCAACGGGGCCAAACGCCAAGCACCACGAGTAAAATCCACCGCGCTGGGTCCGTCAGCGTTTGCGGCACACCCGCCAAACCTGCAATAACGCGGTTGCTGATCCGCCGTCCCCCGGCCAAATCTTCCATTGATGGACATCTTTGACGGTGTTCGTGGAAGCCTGCAAGGCTTCTGGAATACAGCCCAAGGGATGAACGAGGCACGAGCGATTCCCTGGGTTATCAAGCGATCCGCAAGGGGAAGCAAAGCGCAGGTGTCAGCGGAGCCCCAGAGCCGCCAGCAGCGACTGGGAGCGGTGCTAGTGAACCGGGCGTTCCAGCGCTGTTTGGGGTTTGCACGGACGTGCTACGCACGTTAACCCAGGGAATTGCTCGCCAAGCCTCGCTCATCCTGAGCTTTATTACCGAAGCCTTGCAGGCTTCAACCCTCCTGAACAGTTACCGTGGATGCACATCTTTGACGATGTCCCCGCACCATCCAAGAAACAAATGAGGCGGACACTTGCTGCCCGCCTCATTGGAATGGGAGATGGGAACGGAACAAGCCGTCCATCTTGGTTGCTCACTGCCCCGTGTTTGGCGGCGAGACCGGAGTAGCAGGCACCGCCGGCTTAACCTCTTCAGTGAGCGCTGGTGAAGTGCCTGGAGGCGCTCCGGGAGTAGTTCCAGCAGGAGCGGTGACACCACCCGTCGGGCCATTGGGATCATCCGGGGCGAGCGTGGTGAGAGCGGCCATGCCCGCGTCGTCCGCCTTCTTCTTGGCAGAGGCGTACTTGGCGGCGTTGGCCCTGGCCTTGGCGGCGGACTGGGCCAGATAAGTCTGGTAATCAGGACCGTTGCCGGTGATCGTCACCGGCGTGCCGATGGACGTGTGCTCATAGAGAATCGGTGCCATTTTCGACGGCAGGCGAATGCAGCCATGCGAGGCACGACGGCCAGGCTTGGATATCAGACCGATATGCATGCCCACACCGTCACCGGTCAGACGCATGAAATACTTCATCGGCGCGGCGACGAATTTGCCGCCTGATGGCAGCATATCGCGCCCTTGCTTGAAGTCGGAGTTCACCAGCTTGCCATTCGCGTCATAGCCCTTGCCGTAGAGGTTGGACACCTTGTCCTTCACTTTCTCCATGATTTTAAAAGTGCCCGTAGGCGTCGGGAAACTCGTGATGCCGCTGGCCACATACGTCCAACCCACCACTTCATCGCCGTGGTACAGGGTGGCGCGCTGCGTGTCCACATTGATGGCCATGCGGGTGATCACCTTGTTCCCGCCCGTCCATTCACCCGGATACTTCCACTCCTGCTTCACCGGCTCCGGCGGTGGTGCCGATTTCTTGCGGAACACCTGGCAGGAGGCCAGTAGCACCGTGCCGAGCACAAGCACGACACGCGTCAGGGATGAGGAAGTTAGGGATTTCACAGCGGCCGATTCTAACGGCCATGCTTCCTCGGCTCAAGTCTCGGCAGGAACATTCTTTTTACTTAAAGATTGAACACTTCCGCCGGACGCGTGAGCAGAAGGTCCGCGCCACACTCGATCAGCTCCGCCTCACTGCGGAATCCCCAGCGCACGCCAACCGCCTTCATGCCGCTGTTTTTCGCAAACTGCATGTCGATGCCCGAATCCCCTACATAGGCCATCTCTTCGGTCTTCAGGCCGAGAAATGCCGCCATCTCATGCGCTCCCGCCGCATCCGGCTTACGCGGCACCTCCGCACGCTGGCCCAGGATGTGGTCAAACAGCGTCGTGCCAAAAAAATGCTCCGTCATCGGCACGGTGAAGCGGTGTGCCTTGTTCGAGATCACCCCCAGCTTCACTCCCCTGCCCTTCAGCTCCGCCAGCATCGCCACGATGCCCTCGTAGGGCTGCGTCTGCGCATTCCATAGCACATCGTAATGCGCCCGATACTCCTCCACGCAGACCTTGATCAGCTCCTCACTCCGCACCGCCTCCGGCAGCGCCCGCTCCACGAGTTTCTCCATCCCGTCCCCCACCATTTGCTTGAACACCTCCTGCTCGCAGCGCGGATAACCCCGCGTATCGAGCATGCGATTAATCGACTCCGCGATGTCTGCAAGCGAGTCGATCAAGGTTCCGTCGAGGTCGAAAATAAAAGCTTTGGGTGAGGACATTCACTCCTCATGCCGCGAAATGCCGTGCGATCAACTTGCCAGAGCGCTCGATGCAGCGAAAAAGCCCCATGCTCACCGATTACCACACGCACACGCCGCTCTGCCTCCACGCGGAGGGCAACCCCGTGGACTACGCCCGCCATGCGCAAAAAATCGGCCTCGCGGAGATCGGCCTATCGGATCACAACCCGATGCCGGAATACTTCGACGACTGGCGCATGCCGCTCTCCGACCTCCCGCGCTACTTTGAACTGGTGAACGAGGCACGCGAGATGCTGCCGGACTTCCCCATCCGCCTCGCGCTGGAATGCGACCACATCGAGGGCTATCAGCAGTGGATCGACGAAACCGCTGGCATGGCAGATTGGGATTACCTCATCGGCAGCGTGCATTACATCCACGACGGCATCGCCGTGGACGATCCAAAGCACGTCTCGCGCTGGAAAACCGCCCCCGACATCGAGCACATGTGGGGAATGTATTGGAAACTCTACGAGCAGATGATCCGCACGCGGCAGTTCGACTTCCACGCTCATCCCGACCTCGCGAAACGCTTTGGCTTGCGACCCGATGGTGACCTGCGCCACTACTACGAGCCCGTCATCCAAGCACTCGTCGATACGAACGGCATCCTCGAAGTCAGCACCGCCGGCTTGCGCAAAGACGTGCGCGAGATCTACCCCGCCCGTGAGATGTTGGAGATGGCCTTCGCCGCCAAGGTACCCATCGTGATCAACTCCGACGCCCATGTGCCCACCGATGTCGGCGTGGACTTCGATCAGGCTCTCGATCTCGTCCGCAGTGTCGGCTACACGACCACCGTGCGGTTTGAGAAACGTCAGCGCAAAATCGTCCCGCTGCCATGATCTGGCAGGCGCGACATCACCGCATCGAGTTCCCCCGCAGCCCGCTGGTGATGGGGATCGTGAACATCAATGACGATTCGTTCTGCGGCGATGGCACGCTGGATCCCACGCAGGCGCTGAAGCAGGCGGAACAGCAGCTTCGCGATGGCGCGGACATCATCGACATCGGCGCAGAGAGCGCGCGCACCAATCGCGGGGTGATCAGCGTGCAGGAGGAAATCGACCGCCTGCTGCCATTCCTCGCGCAATGGCCGGTGCTGCATGCGCATTTCAACGCGCCGCTGCTCTCGATCAACACCTGGCGTAGCGAGGTGATCGCTGCCGTGCTGCCGGAGGGTGGGGACATCATCAATGATCTCAGCGCCCTGCCCGATGCGACGAACGCGCGATTGTGTGCCGAACATGGGGCGAGCCTGCTCATCATGCACAGCATCGGGCAGCCGAAGGTTCCACACACGCATGTGCAGTATCCGAACGTGATCGAGACACTGGTGGAGTTCTTCCAGCAGAAGCTGGAACTCGCCGAGAGCGCCGGGCTGCCGTATCAGAACCTGCTCATTGATCCGGGCATCGACTTCGCGAAGCAGCGTGAGGACAATCTGACGATCTACCGCCACTTGCGGGCGCTGCACCGTTTTGATCGGCCGATTCTGCTGCCGGTGTCACGCAAAACGGTGATCGGCGATGTGCTGGTCCTGCCCGCGCTCGAACGTGACGCGGGAACTGTTGCCTGCATCGCGGCGGGGATGACACGCGGGGCGCATATTTTCCGCGTTCACAATGTCAAGGCGGCGGTGCAGACGGTGAAGATGCTGTGGGCCGTTCAGCGCAGCACCTCGCCCTTGGTCACATCACCGAGATCGTCGAGCGCCATGATTTGATTGATGGTCTTGAAGCGGCCTTTGTCCTCGAAGGCCCAGACGACCTTTTTGTCGGGCGTGATCTCGAAAAACTGCGACTGCTCGCCGAGGTGGCCGTGGCCGAGGTAGTTGGCGAAGATGGTGTTTCCGTTCGGCAGGCGGTGACAGCCGGCCATGAGGCGCAGGGTGTTGCCAGAAAGGTCGTTTTCGTTGAGTTCCCACACGGTTTTGCCCGCAGGATCGACTTCGACGACGTGATTGCCGTCGCCGCAGGTGATGAGGAGGTTTTTATTGGGCAACTGCACGACTGCATGTGGATCGCCGGTCACGGGGACTTCGCGCAGCACTTTGCCTTCTCCATCGAGTTCGACGATTTTACTCTCGCCTTTGAAACAGACGAGGTAGTGGCCGTCAGCAGTCTTGCGAGTGCCACGGAACTGGTTGTGCCGCTTAATCTCAGGCTTGGTGACGAGCTTGATCTCCTTGGCGATCTTGCCGGCGCGATCCACTTCAACAATGCGGCTGGTGCCGCATTCGACGACGAGCACGTTCCCATCCGGCAGCGGTTGGCAGGCGTGACATTCGACTTTTTCTGGCGCTTGGTATTCCCAGACGACCTTTTGATCGCGGGTGACCTCTTTCGCGCCATTCAGATACGCGAAGAGGATATTCCCGTTCGGCAAGCGCCAGCAATCCTGCGGTTTTTTGGCCTCCCCCTGCCATTCGATCTCGCCAGTGGCAGAGAGGATCGTCACCCGGTCGCCGCCGTAGTCACAGCAGAGGATGGGACGTGCGGCAAAGAGGCTGGAACTGAGCGTGAGGAGGGCGAGCAGGATGATTTTCATGCGAGATGCTGCATAACGCGAGCGGGCGCGTCATTCATCCAACAAGAAACCTCATTTCACGCGACGGCGAATGTACACGATCATGAGGCTGAACACCGCGAGCGCCAGCATGCTCAAACCGACCTGCGTGATGGCCTTGTCGAGGTTTTCCTTGCCCACGCTGCTGCCTGCGAGCGCCACGGGGATGTTGCTGGGCAGATAGCCGAGGAAGGTACCGACCAAAAAAACGCGGTGACGTGTGTTCAGCACGCCGAGCAGCACGTTTGGCACGATGCCGGGCACGGGGAGCTGGCGCGCGATGAAAATGCTGCCGATACTGGGATGCTCAAGCACGGAGCGTAGGCGCTCGCTGCCCTGGAGCTGCCGCTGCACCCAGGCTTTCGGTGCCCAAAGCCGGGTGAGGAGAAACGCGCCATACGAGCCGAGTACGCCCGCGAACTGCGAGGCCAGCACGCCTTCCACAAAGCCAAACAACAGGCCACCCAGCCCGCACAGCACCAGCCGTGGCACACCGATGGCGATAGCGATGATACTGCCACCGATGAACAACGCATGCGCCTTCCAACCATGCTCATCCACCCATGACTTGAGGTTCCGCGCTTCCTCCAGCCACTGCTTCAGCGGCGTGAAGTGCAGCAGCGCGATCAAGCCGGCGATGATGCACGCGCCGATGAACAGACGCCACGTCTCCTTCTTCATGTCAGGCGTGGTGTCGGGCAGCATCGGTGGGTCGTTGCGGTGGTGAAACTGGACTCGGCCACCGCAGCCGCAAACCCGCGAAAAGCAACTCAGTCCTCGCCTTCTTCTTTGGCGGCAGCGGCAGGAGCCGGAGCAGCTTCATCAGTGGCGATTTCTTCCGTCACCGGCGTTTCGGCAACGATTTCCTCAACAGGTGCTGGCTCTGGTGCCTGCTCTTCCACGACTGGTGCCTCAGCGGCAGCAGGTTCTTCGGCAGTAGTTTCCGCAACGGGTTCAGCGGCTGCTTCTACTTCAGGAGTAACTTCCGCAATAGGTGCAGATGCCTCCGCAGTAGGCTGTTTGTCGGCAGGAGCCTCTTTCTTCGCGGCGGGTTCGCCTTGCACGCCGAGGAAGACCATGCCGTCGCTGTATTCGATGACGTAGCCTTCGTTCGCGAGCCAGCGGATGTCCTTGATGACGGCAATCTGCTCGTCCGAGGGCTGCTTGGGCGCGTCCGCCGGAGTACCTTCAGCAGCGGCCACCGATGGCACGATGGCCTCCACCAGCTTCTGCAAGGGCATGCCATGATTCGCTTTGAGCGTGTCCACCACCAGTGCGAGGCGGTCGGAAAAGACGAGGCCGGGGTCAATCGCGCGCGGTTTCACGCGGCAGACGAACTGCTTGCCCGCACGGCGTTTGAACAGCTTCATGCCACGGCGTTCCAGGCCCGCACCGAGTTTTTGTGAGAGTTCAAAGAGGTGCTTCCGCGCCGCGTCCACTGACTGGCGCAGCATGATGAGGAGCACATGCGCGAGCTTCTGCTTGTCGATGTTCCCATGCACGGTGGCCTCACGCACCTCGATGACGGCGTCGTTGCCGTAGGTGCGGCGGAAGTGCGCCTCCATGTCAGCACGGGAGTTCAGCGCCTGCGGTTCGCCGCCTTCCGGCACCTCGCCTTTCAGGCAGACCCAGCGGCGGCCTTTGCTCATGTTTTCCTTCCACTTCGCGACGAGTTCGGGATTCGCCTCCACGCGGATGCGGCGTTTGAAGTCCTCCATCGACATATTCGAGAAGCGCTCGCGGTGCAGCCGGATGACGCCGGTTTGATAGCTGTGATGGCTCGGCGGGGCGATGAGTTCGCCGCTCATGCCGCAGACGGCCACAGAGGTGAACTCGCCCTTCGGTGCCTCCAGCTCGATCTCCTCGACACGATAAAACTCCTCCTGCGCCGCACTGTGCAGCACATGGTTTAAGGCTTCATCACGCGTGAGGAACAGGCTGCCGTCCGCCGGCACGTTAAACAGGCCAGCGGGGCGTTCTTCCGCGCAACGAAAACGCACCACAAAGCGCTCGCCACCGGCGAGCACGAGACGCGAGGCATCAAACATGCTGAACGCATGGCCGGTCTGGCGCACATGCGCTGCCAATGCGTCCGCGGCCTTGTCCTCAGGGAAAATCGTGATCTGCACGTCGCGCGGCATTTCCACCCACTCGCGCTGCGGCGGGCCATTGCGATCACGGTCGCCAAAACGACGCGGCGGGCCACGGCGGTCGTCACCATCACGGCTCGGGCCACCGCCTTGACCACCTGGACGAAAACCACCACCTGGACGATCACGGCCTGGGCCTGGAGCGCCACCGCCATCACGACGCGGCGGACCACCAGGACGACGATCACCAAAACCAGCACCACCGCCACGGCGGCCATCACGATCGCCGCGCTGCGGACGGTCTTCGTGGTCGGCGTAGCGCTCTTTGATTTTATCTTCCTTGCCGAAAGCACCCACCCACGCAGGCATCAGTTTCAGATCAGAAAGGTCCACCAGTCCGGCTGGTGGCTGCGGCTGGTTCTCGGTGCTGGCTTCGGGTTCGGTCATACGGTCGGTCTGGAAAGGGCCGCGACTATGCGCGGAAACGTCGTTGTCGCCAGTTTTGTTCGTGTGGCGTTTTGGCCGCATGGCGCTATGGAAGCAGGCCCATGCCCGCCGCCGCCATCACCTTTTTCAACCGGACCACCGGCCAAATCGAGACCGAAGCGGTCTATGGCGAGGGCTTTCTGCGCACCACCTATGAGAGCCCGCTCGGCGCGCTGCCGCTGCACGCGCTGGTGAAACGCACCGCCTTTTCACGCTGGTACGGCCGCCGCATGGATGCCCCGGCCAGCCGTACCAAGATCGCCCCGTTCCTGCAAACGTTTGGTGTGGACACGGCCGAATTCGCCGATGCGCCCGATTCCTTCCGCACCTTCAACGAGTTCTTCTACCGCAAGCTCAAGCCGCAGGCGCGACCCATCTGCGCCGGTGAAAAAGAGATCGCCTTCCCCGCTGATGGCCGCCATCTCGTGCTACCTAACATCGCCGCCTGTGGCGATTTTTTCATCAAAGGCACCCGCTTTGACCTCGCCGCGCTGCTCGGTGATGCCGCGCTCGCGCAACGCTTCGCCAGCGGCAGCATGCTCATCTCGCGTCTCTGTCCGGTGGACTACCATCGCTTTCATTTTCCCTGTGCTGGCATTCCCACTGCCGCGCAGCGCATCAACGGCCCGCTGTACTCCGTCAATCCCATCGCCCTGCGCAAACGCCCGTCCATTCTCTGGGAAAACAAACGCGAGATCACCATGCTGAAGACAGCACAGCTTGGCGACGTGCTGTTGCTGGAAATCGGTGCCACCTGCGTCGGCTCCATCGTGCAAACCTTCGCCGCAGGCTCAAGCATTGCAAAGGGCGCGGAGAAAGGCTACTTCCGCTTCGGCGGCTCCAGCACCATCACGATCTTCGAGCCAGGAAAAATCCGTTTTGCCGATGATTTGATCGAACACAGTGCCGCTGATCGCGAGCTTTATGCGCGCATGGGTGAGGTGGCGGCTCGGCTGGCGTGAACCAGCGCCAATCACGGCCGCAAATGCTCAAAGTCAGTCAAGGCAAAGGAGCGGAAGTCTGCGTCAAAAGAGGTCATGCGCCAACCATGTGATTCAGCATGCGCCGCGAGCCATGCATCCGACCACAGATTCGGCGAAGGCTGCCTGCCGATGACAAAATGTCGAAACAACGACTCATGAGAAGCCTCCGGCTCGGACTCAAACGTGCGTGGGTCCAGTGCAAAGATGTTCCAGGCATTCAAGGCGTCCACATTGCTCAATGACTGGTTGTTCATGGCTTTGGAGTTGGTCAGCAGTCGCAGCACGCCGAGCCGGGTGAGCCAGCACACAGCGAGCGAATCGTCTGGCAGCGCCTGCCACCATTGCCATGCCCTGACATGATGGACATGGCCGCTGACCAGCAGCGCAAACAGCACGTTCACGTCGCCCACGGTTTTCATCACAACGCCTTGGCCGTGTCTGCTGCCTCAAACAGCGAGGCGGTTTCCGCATTCGTAAGCGCAGGCACACCTGCCGCCCGCACCGGTGGTACCTCCATGCGCCGACGGACCATGCTCTCATGCCCCACTTCACGCTGGAGCGCAAAGGTGAGCAGGCCCGGCAGCGTCAGCTTGCGCTGTGCTGCGACCTTCAGCGCCCGTTCATAGAGTTGCTCGGGCAAATCCAGTGTCGTTGTCATGGTCACAGTTTGGCATGCAGTTGCGTTTTCGTCGAGTCCTCATTGCCTGCTCACCCGCGCGGATGAAACCGCCGATGCACGTCCTTCAGCCGCGCCTGGTCCACATGCGTGTAGACTTGCGTGGTCGAGATGTCCGCGTGGCCGAGCATCTCCTGAATCACGCGCAGGTCGGCGCCGTTGTTCAGCAGGTGCGTAGCAAAGCTGTGCCGCAGCAAGTGCGGATGCACACGGGCGGGATCAATGCCGCACAGCGCGGCGCGTTCCTTCACGATCTGCTGGATGCGCGAAGTCGTCAGCCGCGTGCCGTTGCGGGTGATGAAAATGTGGCTCTGCGTCTTCGCTTTCACCAGCGCCGGCCGCGCATGCTCGACATACGCCGCGATGGCCTCGCGCGCAGCCCCCCCCACAGGCGAGAGTCGTGTCTTTGATCCTTTGCCCGTCACCCGAATCCAGCCTTCTTCGAGGCTCAGGTGCTCCAGCCGCGCGTCCGCCAGCTCGGACAAACGCACGCCGCTGGCATAGAACAGCTCCAGGATCGCCCGATCACGCCGATCCAGCGGCAGCGTGCCGTCCACCGACTCGACGAGCTTGCGCACGTCCTGCTCGTTCAAAGTGTCCGGCAGGTGTTTTTCCTGCCGAGGCGGCAGCACCGGGTCGGCGGGATCGGCGGGGATGTGTTTCCGCGCGGTCAGCCAGCGGAAGAAAATTTTCAGCGCGATCAGCTCGATGCGTGCCGAAGACGCGGCGATGCCGTCCTTTTTCCGCTGCGCCAGAAAGCCGGTGATGTGGTCGGTGGTCACGGCGGCGACCGCCTCGGACTGATGTTTCGCCTTAAACCAAGACGCAAAAGCCTCCAAAAACCGCCGCACAAGAAGCTGGTAGTTCACGGACAGGCCGCGCTCCGTGGCGAGGTGCAAAATGAAGCCATCAATGAGTTCCAGCATCGGCGGCAGCATGGCACGGCATCGGTTGATGACAAAAAGTCATTGCCGTCAGGGGCGGGGAGCGGCAAAGATGGCTCAATTATGGCCTCCCTTAACAAAGTCATGCTCATCGGCAACCTCACCCGCGACCCGGAGGTGCGTTACACGCCCAAAGGCAGCGCCGTGTGCGACATCGGCCTCGCCGTCAACCGCGTATACAATTCCGAAAGCGGTGAAAAAGTGGAGGAAGTGACCTTTGTGGATGTCGTGCTGTGGTCGAAGCTGGCCGAACTTGCGGGCAAATACCTGCACAAGGGCCGCCCGGTGTTCATTGAGGGCCGCCTGCAAATGGACTCCTGGGAAGACAAGCAAACCGGCCAGAAGCGCACGCGTCTGCGTGTCGTCGGCGAGCAGATGCAGTTCCTCGGTAGCCCGCAGGGCGGTGATCGCGCACCCACCGGTGGCGGTGGTGGCGATGAGGAAGGCGGCTATTCCGGTGGTGGCAGCGGTGGAAACGGCGGTGGTGGCAGCGGTGGAAACGGCGGTGGTGGCAACAGTGGAGGAGGCGGCTATAACCGCCCCGCAGCCCGTCCGGCCCAGCGCCCCGCTCCAGCCCAACGCCCTGCGCCAGCGCAGAATGACGATTTCGGCGAAGGCCCGATCACCGAGGGCATGGAAGAAGACGATATTCCGTTTTGATTGAACGGGGCAATTGGCGCCCCCATGCAACGTGTGGATGTTTTGTCGTTAGTAGTTCGAGCTTCAGCCCGTTTGAGAGCCTACCAGAACGGGCTGAAGCCCGAACTACGAACCATGAAATTTGCCATCCTGCTCTCCTTCCTCGTCAGCGCCTCGCTGCTCGCGCAAACCGCTGCTCCCAAAGCGCCAACCAAACCGAAAGGCCCGGCGATTCCTGCCGATGCGCAGTGGCATGATGTGACGACCTGGGGTGTCGAAGGCCGTGGCTGGGGGGATCAGGAGCGGAAGCGTTGGTTTGACCGGCTGCCAGCCAAGGCGGAGGGGCAGGTGACTGCGGCGGTGTGGGGACTGAGCCGTGACAGCGCGGGCATGATGGTGCGCTTCAAGACGGACGCCTCGGCGATCTACTGCCGCTACGATCTGATGGACGCGGGTTTGGACATGCCCGCCATGCCCGCGACTGGAGTGAGCGGTCTGGACCTGTATGCGCGGGATGACAAAGGCCAGTGGCGCTGGGTCAATTGCACCAAGCCGGGCCAGCAGCATGTCGAGGCCGTGATGATCAGCGATCTGGCTCCGGGCGAGCACGAATTCGCCGCCTACCTGCCGCTCTACAACGGCATTGATAAACTCGAAATCGGCGTGCCTGCGGGCGCGAAGTTTGCCGGACAGGCTCCGCGTGAGAAGCCCATCGTGTTCTATGGCACCTCCATCACGCATGGCGCGAACGCCTCGCGTCCCGGTATGGTGCATACGGCGATTCTCGGTCGCAGGCTGGATCATCCGGTGATCAACATCGGTTTCTCTGGCAATGGCCGCATGGATGCCGCCGTCGGCGATCTCATCAACGAACTCGACGCTGCCGTCATCGTCATCGACTGCCTGCCGAACATGGGTCCGGCCGATGTCACGGCCAAATGCGTACCGCTGGTGAAGCAACTGCGCTCCAAACACGCCTCCACGCCGATCATCCTCGTCGAAGACCGCCGCTACACAAATTCATGGATCACTCCCTCCAAGGCGAAGTTTCATGACGACAATCACGCCGCGCTGAAGGCCGCCTACGAGCAGCTCAAGGCCGAAAAAGTCGCCAATCTGCACTACATCAGCGGCGACGCCCTTTACGGCACCGATACCGAGGGTGCGAACGACGCCTCCCACGCCACCGACCTCGGCTTCATGCGCCAGGCCGATGTGTTCGAGCCTGTGCTACGTGCGGCGCTGAAGTGACGGAGCGCGAGAATTCTACTCGCCTAACTTTCCTGCCACGCCGCTTCACAAAGCGACAACGCTAACCTCCACCGATCAAAATGGCGAGTAGGCTTCGCCATACTCGCGCTCCAGCTTATTTCCCGATCTTGTACAGCGCCTTGTCCGTGCGGATGAACAGGGCGCTGCCATCGGCGATGGGGCTGGCCATGATGGAGCCGTCGAGGGTGTTCTGGGAGAGGATTTTGAATTCTTTGGTCGCCGCAAGGACGGTGACGACGCCTTCACGGCTGGCGAAGTAGAGTTTGCCGTCGGCGAGGATCGGCGAGGCGCTGAATTTGCCGCCGATGCGCTCGCGGTAGAAGGCTTCGCCGGTTTTTGTGTCCACGCAGCTCACGATGCCGCCGTCATCGACGTAGAAGAGCAGGCCGTCGTGCAAGACGGGCGAGCACATCTTCGGCGCGTTTTTGTTGTTCCGCCACGCGACCTCCGGCGTCTTCAAGCCGGCGTATTTGAGCGCGATGACCGCCGATTTGCCGAACGCCGTACTGAAATAGATCTGCTGGTCATCGGCAACCGGCACGGTGGACATGGAGAAGCCGAGCTCGCCATAATGGATCTGCCACAGCTCTTTGCCAGTGTCGGGATCATAGCCGTAGATGTTGTTGGCGGCGGAGCTGACCACTTGCGGCTGGCCGTTGATCGTGACGATGAGCGGCGTGCCATAGGCTTTGCGCTGCTGCGGGCGTGGGTCCATCTCGCCGCTGCGCATGGCTTTCCACGCGACCTTGCCGGTGTTCTTGTCGAACGCGGCGATGAACTGCTGGTCGCTGCCGTCGAAATGCGCTATCAAACGATCGCCATGCAGCACGGCGGTGGAGCCGGGGCCGTTTTCGTGCATGACGTGCAACTCTTCGTTTTTCCACAGTACTTTCAAAGTCTTCGTGTCGAGTGCGACGGTGCCAAAGGCCCCGAAGTGCGCGTAGAGCCGACCTTCTTCGAGCACGGGCGTGGGAGAGGCGTAGCTGTTGAGCTGGTGCGCCCACTGCGGATCTTTCACGTTCAGCACTTCGATGTCGTGCAGGATCTTGCCGCTGCTGCGATCCACGCAAAGGACGTGCAGGCCCACAGAACCGAGCACGGTGAGTGGTTGGTCGCCGGTGTTGGATTCGAGGCGGTGTCTGGCCTCCTCGGGCGTTGCGGCTTTCTCAAAAGCAGCGGTCAGCCAGATGTGGTCGCCCGACATGACGGGCGTGGAGTGGCCGCGACCGGGCAGCTCTGTCTTCCACGCGATGTTGCTGGTCTCGCTCCAAGTGTCGGGAAGATTTGTGGCCTGCGCATGGCCCTGGGCGGTGGAGCCGCGCCATTGAGGCCAGTTGGCGGCGAATGCAGTGGAGGTGAGGAGCAGAAGCGGCAGAATGCGGGAGATCATGGACAAGAAAAAACGTGCTAAGTGACGTTGAACTGTCTTCCACCTGAACCCATCATGCGCACGCTTATTTTTCACCTCCTGCTGGCCGCCACCCTCCACGCGCAAACGCCGTCGCTGGAGCAGCTCATCGAGGTGCGAACGGGCACGCTGCCGGTCGTCCTCACGGTGCCGCATGGGGGCACCTTGAAGCCGGAAAACATTCTCGCACGCCGCTACGGCGTGGTGGCGATGGATGCGAACACTGCTGAGCTCTCGGAGATGATCAGCGAGGAGTTGGAGCGGCTCTACGGCGGCAAGCCACACACCATTTTTTCCCGGCTGCACCGCTCCAAGCTGGACCCGAACCGCGACATCACGGAGGCGGCGCAGGGCGATCCGACTTCAGAAGCGGCGTGGCGGCGGTTTCATGACAGCGCGCAGAAAGCCTGCGACAGCGTGATGAAGCAGCATGGTCTGGGCCTGCTGCTGGACATTCACGGGCACCGGCATCTCGACGCACGCGTGGAGCTGGGCTATCTCGTCAAAGGTGACGATCTCAAGCAGAGCGATGACGAACTGAACGCAAACACGGCCCTGATCGCGACGACGAGCATCCGTGAGTTGGACAAACGCTCGCCCCACAGTTTTGCGGAGCTGGTGCGTGGCAAACAAAGCCTCGGTGGCATGCTGGAGGCGCGTGGTTTCCGCTCCCTGCCAAGTCCCACCAAGGCACGGCCTGCGCTGCTGGCGGGCTTCTTTAGCGGTGCCTATGATGTGGCGGCTCACGGCTCACGCGATGGCGGCACGGTGAGCGCGATCCAGGTGGAATGCCCATGGAACAACGTGCGTGACAAGCCAGAGAACCAGCGCCGTTTTGCGCAGGCGCTAGCGGCATCACTCGGCGGGTACTTTGACGTTCACTTTGGCCGGAAGCTGAAGTGATGCGGTCTGCGGCTGCCGCTGGCCGGGATCGGCCTGCCGCAGTTTTTCCCAGCACCCATGCGCGACGGCTTTTTGCGCCAGGAGGACGCGGATTTGCGCAGGCGTACTGGCAGCCCAGTCGATGGGCACACGTTCATCGCGGCAGCCTTTGCGCTGCAGCCAGCCAAAGAAGGCGATGCTGCCGAGCAGGGCGAGATTGAAGGGCAGGCACAGCGGCAGCAGGGCGAGACGCAGGTAATGCCCGCCCAAGGCGAGGGCGATCACGACAACGTTGAACGCAAACGCGGGATCGGCAAAGACCGGCCGCCAAAACGAGCCGAGCATGCACAGAGCGATCGCACCTAAAGCCACGAGGGCACTGGTGCGCGAGTGCCAGAGAATGCCGATGAAGAACCACAGCCAGCACAGCAGCACGCGTGATGAAGTGAACTGGGTCGAAAGGCTGACGTGTGCCTGCAACAAGGCGCTCCAGTCTTTAGCGAGGTCTTGCGCCCGGCCAGCAGGCAGTGTGGCAGCGAGGCCGGTGTAGGCATCGACAAAAAATGGCGCGCACAACGCGGCCGTGGTGAAGTGGCGGCGGGCTTCTTCCGGCTTGCCCTCACTGTACGCGCACCAGCCGAGGCCATCCCAGGAGTCGGCAAAGAAGCTATCGAGCGCGACCGCACGCTGGAAGGCGAGTCGCGCATCTTCAAGGCGTCCCTGGCGGAAGCGGCTCCAGCCGAGACCGTCGTAGGCATCCGCGACACCAGTCTTGAGCGAGAGCACACGGGAGAAGGCGGTTTGCGCGCCGGTTTGATCACCACGGCGGTACAAACTCCAGCCCAGGCCGACACAACGATACGCCTCCGCCATTTCGGTGCTGACGGCGGTGTTGAGGAAGTGTTTCTCGGCTTTTTCATACCGATTCGTCAGCAGAGCACGCCAGCCACGGGTGAGCTCGGCATCATGCACGCCGAAGAAGATGAGCACCATGATCGCGGCCCAGGCCATGGCGACGTAGGGCAGGCTGAAGAGCACGTAGGGCGACTTTTTCGCACGCATGCGCTCCGCCAGCGGCACAAAGAAAAAGGCCATCGCGGCGCAGCCGAGTGCAGTGGTGACGATCTGCGCCCACAGCGGCACTTGTGGGAACAACAGCCACAACGCCCCAAGCAATGCACCGTTCACGCTGAACAGGCCGGTTTTGAGCACGGTGTCATCCTGCGCACGCCAGCGGGCGAGCGCGGAGATGAGCAAGGCGCCACCAAGACTGAGCAGCGCGGCCTCAATGGACAGGCAGAACAGCCCAATGAGCACACACGCGCCGGTGATGCGGTTGTTCGCCACGAGCATCTGGCCAAAGCCGCGCAAGGTGTGGTCGAGCAGCTTCAATGACGAATGACGAATGCAGAATGCAGAATGCCGGACGGCAGCGTCATTCGTCATTTTGATTTCGTCATTGTTCTTCTTCATGCGGCAAGAGTCAGTGCGGAAATGACCAGCGGCACCTCATGCGAACCACGCGGTGCGGCAATGACAGGAACGAATTGGATGTGAATCTCCGTGTCGTTCCCGACAGCGCTGAAGAGGGCGGCTTTGATGCCGCTCTCGATCTGAAACGGCGGCGTGCCGTTGGCGGTGACAACACGGACTTCCAGCATGCCCGGCTGTTTTTGCACGACTTGATACTGTGCTAGGCCGGGGACTTCCTCGATGGCGTTGGTGATCACAAAGGGGGGAGAGCAGGATGCCGCCACGGGTGCGCAGCATGGCGGCGCTGCGGCCTTCGAGTTGGCGGATGCTGCGCAAAGAGCTGCCACAGGGGCAGGGCGTGGGCTCCCAGCGTGCCAGATCGCCGAGACCGCAGTAGCGCAGAATGGGCGTGGCGGTGTTGGTGAGGTCCGTAATGACGATCTGGCCGAGTCCATCGGTGGGCTGGCCGTCTGCATCGACGATCTCGCAGATGACATTCGACTCGGCGATGTGCCAGCGGTTGTCATGCATGCACTGGAAGGCCACCAGACCGCCTTCCGTGCTAGTGTAGGTTTCGATCAGACGCGCATTGCGAAAAACGCGGCCAAGCAGGTGCCGGGTGTGCGCATCGAGTGTTTCGGAGGTGAGGTGAATGAGCCGGGTCTGACTGATGACGCGGTTCCGGGCGCGCAAATCGAGCGCGATGGCCCGCAGCGTGGAAGGATAGGATGAAATGAACTCGGGGGCGATGCTGAGCACTACGTGCGTGAGCTTGGCGACGGGATCATGCACGGACAACAGCCGTTTATCCGGCACGAGGGTGCGCAGCAGGTCGGCGGCGGCGTAGTCGATGCTGTCCGGAGCCATATCGACGAGATTGAGGCCGTTGCTGACCGGTTTGCCGCCGCACCAGTCATAGAACAAGGCCGTGTTGCAGGCCATGTAGTGCCAGAGGGACGACGCACTGCGGGCGATGCGCGCGGGGATGCCGGTGGAGCCGGATGACGCGAGCCAGCGGACTTCGTCGCGATTAGCTGAAGTGATCAAATCACGCTCCGTTGCGTTGCGGAGCTGGTGTTTGGTCAGGATGGGCAGCTTGGTCAAATCAGCCCAGTCGTCAAGCATCGCCGGTGTGAACCCAGCGCCCGCGAACAGGCGCTGGTAGAGCGGCACCTGATCGTAGGCATGCCGCACGACGGCTTTCAGGCTGCGCCACTGATGCGCGCGACGTTTCGGCGTGCTCCAGCCGCGCTGCTCGATGACGACATCGAGCGCGGCATGGAGTTTTTGACCACGAACGCGGATTTGGGCAGGAGTGAGCATGGCAGACGCCTCACTTGATCAACGTCTGCCGGGAGGGCCTCCTGGCGGTGGTCCGCCTAGGCCGCCAGGAGGCGGCGAGTGGGTGACGGCGAAGCCATCGCGCACGAGATAGCCATCAGGATTGATCTGCATGAGCTTTTCAAACACGGGCGCGCCCAACCGGGGCTGCCCCTGGCCGATCTGCGTCCAGCCGAGCCAGCTCATGGCGGTGGGATCTTCCGGCTGCAAGTGATGCGCGCGGCCGAAGTAGGTCTCCGCCTTGCGGTAGTCCGCCTGGTTGAAGAGCAGTTCGCCCGCGATGAGCAGGAGCTTGAAGTTGAACTGGTCGATGTTGAGTCCAGCACGCGCGGCGGAGAGCGCCTCCTTCGGTTTCTGCATCGCTAAAAATGTGTGGGTGAGGCCCAGATGCGGCGTGATGGCACGCAGTTCCTGCTTGGCGGCGGTGGTGTAGAACGCGACCGCCTTGTCGTAGTCCTTGCTGAGATAAGACAGCCAGCCGGCACGCACGGCGGCCAGATAGGTCTCGCCACCCGCGCTCTTGAAGTCGAGGACGTTTTTGAGCGCGGTAGGGTAGTCCTGATTGGACTCGTCCGTGAGGGACTGCTGCCAGAATTCGGCGGCTTTTTGCGGATCAGCGGCATGGGTGAGCGCGGTGAACGCGACGAGGAGTGTGAGGAGGCGGTGTGTGTTCATGGTGGGGAAAAAAATCAGTCAGCGTGGCAGAGGCCGGGTTCGAAGGTGGTCTGAGTGAAGCGTAGCGTGTGGTCGTCAAAGTGCGCGGTGAGGGCGGCGATGGAAGTAAGACCATGCGTGGTCTCGATCTCGACGCGGGCAGGCAGATCCCCGCGCACCGTCTGCACGGCGGTGACAAGGCGCAGGCGCTGCGCGGTGGGCGGCGCGGCGTGGCGCAGGATGACGCGCACGTTGGCGGCGGGCAGATAGGCTGAAAAGACACCCGCCAAGGCCCGGCCGCAGCGCGCCAGCAGACCGGCTGGAGACCGGACCTCTGACAAGGCGACATGGTCCTCCCAGAACATGCCGCTTTGACAGGCAAACGGCAGCGTGGGCATGGCGAGCGAAAGCAGGCGCAGAAATAGGGAATCGTGCGAGTGGTTGGCTGTGATCTGCATGGCGTGCAGGCCCAGCACGGCCGTGAGCCGCGAACCATGCCGCCCCTGGAAAACATAACGGCCCGCGTCGTCGAGCGTCAGACCCACGGACTCCTGAAACCGGTCCGGCGCGGCATGGCCCGTGGTGGTGATGCGATAGGTGGCGGTGCCGGGTGAAAAATGCGCCAGCATGTCCAGCACGGCGGGGGCGGGCGTGGCAGGGGCAATGCGGTCACCAACGTGGGGCACGTCGGCAAAGCTCCAGCGCGGACCAGCCTCGGTGCGGGTGAAAAAATTCGTGAGGCAGAACGGCGCGGTGGGCGCGCCGGTGTCAGCGCCGGTCTGCGCATGCAGGTGAATGTGCGGCACCGGACTGCGGCCTGAATTGCCACAATAGCCGAGGAGATCACCCGCCGTGACACGCTGGCCAGCTTTGACGAGAATGCCGTTCTGCATGAAGTGGGCGAGCTTGATGATGCCGCCATAGTCGAGGCGCAGGATGAGGTGATTGCCCCAGTTCTGCGCGAAATTGCAGCCGCCGGGGGCGTTGTCATGCACGCCGTCGATCACACGGAGCACCTCGCCGCTGCCGGGCGCGCGGACTTCGAGACGCTGCGTGTAGTAGTTCGCGAGATCGTTGTCGCATCCCGGCGGGCAGGGGCGTCCGGCGGTATCATGCACTTCGAAATCGAGCGCATGCCGCCAGGAGCCGCGATGGCTGAGCTGGCCGTCGAAGCCCTGGGTGACGGTGACTTCGCGGGCGGTCGGGAGCAGGACATGCGTGGCATGGCGATGTGGAAAACGCGCGTTCGCGATGGCGAGCGCGGCGGCGGCGGCCTCAGGGCTGTCATACGCCTCACGGGCAGGCAGCAGGGCACCGGTCTTTTCACGCAGCCGCATGGCGCACAGCATGCCCCAGATGGTGAGCAGGTAGGGCAGCGGCAGATATTCCCAGCCGGAACCCCGCAGAAAGTGCTGCACAGCCGCCGCGTGCAGCGCGGCGATGGCACCGGCGACAAACGCGAGCGTGAGACTGCCCCATGAAGGCACAAAATACACCGCGCCGAGCGCCATGCCGGCGAGCAGGTAATTGTGGCCGGCGAACCAGCCCAGCCATTGCAAGCCACAGGCTTCGAGCAGTTTGACGATGAGAATGCCGCCCGCATAACCGGCGAGCGCATTGATCATAGCCACACGAGACCAGACCAGGATGGCGCCAGTGACGGCGAGGCCGGTCCACACATTGGGCAGGAACAAAATCGTGCCCATGCTGCGCAAAAACGCGGTGACAACGAATGGCAGCACAGGCTCGGCGGGCAGCCCTGGATCAAGCAGCGCCGCAGCGGCGGCCCAGTGTGGGAAAAAGGTGAGCAGCGTGCCGAACGCGACGACAAAAGCCACGCTGAGCGGCGGCAGGCCCGCGCGCAGCGGAAACCAGTGCCAGAGCGCGGCGGACAACAGCAGCGTGTAAACCGTGACGATGCCCAGCATGCCCCAGACCGCCGGAGTGGTCAGAACCGAGCCGCGTGTGAGCCACGCGACTGCCAGCGCACTGAGCAGCACGTTGTAGAGCAGCGTGCCGTCCTGCCGCATCGCCGCTGGAAAATGCAGCGCTTTGGCGATCACGCCGCCGAGCAGGCACGCCACCACCGCAAAGGCGAAGTAGTGCGGCAGGAACAGCAGCGCCGCGCACAGCAGCGCTCCGGCCCGCCAGCTCCCGCACAAAAAAATGGCGCTAGCAGCACGGGCAACCTCCAACAACGGCGCGGCGGACGGCGCGAGCCGCGCGGCGAACGCGCACAGGCACGCGGCAAGTCGGCGTAATGGCTCGTCAGATGAGGAGCGACGGACTCGCGGCGCGGCGCTGACCGCCAGCATGGGCAGAGCGGATGAAGAGTCAGGATTCATGGCTGGAGTGATTGGTTCGAGTAGGAGGACGATTGGGAGAGCAGATGATCCGGCACGCGCTCCAGGCGCTGCACATAGTCGAGGTCCTCACGTTCGCGGATGACATCGACACGGCCATCAAGGCCGATCATCACGACGGCAGGACGATAGGTGATGAACTGCATGCTCTGTGTGATGTTGTAGGCACCGACAGGATGCATGACGAGATGATCGCCGGTGGTCATGGCAGGCAGAAAAACCTGCTCGCGGATGACGTCGATGTTCATGCACAGGCAGCCGTAGAGCTTGACCGGTTGCTGGGCGCTCTCACGCTGGGCTTTGGCAGGTTTCACGTTAAACCGATACCAATTGCCGCTGTAGAGGATGTTGCTGCCAGCATCGACGACATAGGCGGTGCCAGCGGTTTCATGAACATAGGCGGGGGCTTTGGTGGCCTTGCCAGCAAGGGTGATCGGACCATGTGCGGTGGTTTGTTTCACCGCGACGACGCTGGTGATGAGATAACCGGCTTCATCGACCAAAGCGCGGCCGCTTTCGAGGTAGAGACGGGGACGGCGGTCGCGTGGCAACGTGTTGAGCGCGCTGGCGATGGCCTCGGCGTATTTTTCCATCGGCGGGACGAACTGCTCGGCAGGTTGATGGGTGTGATGCAAGGTGCTGAGGGATGGGAAACCGCCGCCGAGGTTCAGGTAGCGCAGGGACCAGCCATAGCTCTCGCGGCAGCGTTCCATGAGCGTGATGAGCTTCTCCGCAGCGACTTTGTAGGCGTTCGGTTCGAGGATGTAGGTACCGATGTGCGTGTGCAGACCCTGCAAGCGGAGGCGGCCCTTGCTTTCAGCGATGCGCCGGATCGCACGCCAGGCCTCGCCGTTTTCGACACCGAAACCGAACTTGCTCCACACCGGCTGGATGCCGGCGTCGAGCCAGCAGCGGATGGCGATGTCGATGCTGCGGTTTTGCTCCTTCGCGATGGTGTCGAGAAGCAGGAGTTCGTCCCAGTTATCGACCTGGATCATCGCGCCTTCGCTGGCGGCGAGTTCGAGGCCTGCGCGGGACTTGTGCGGGCCGTTGAAGATGATGTCGTGTCCAGCGACGCCGTTGCAGCGGGCTTTTTCATACTCGAACTCGCTCACGACTTCGGCGATGCTGCCCTCGCTGTGAAACACGCGGCAGATGGCGTTGAGGTAGTTCGTTTTGTAGCTCCAGGCGAAGTGCGTGTTCGGATAGCGGCTTTCGAACGCCTCGCGAGCGCGGCGGATTTTCGCACGCAGCGTGCGCTCGGAGAAAACGAAGTGCGGTGAGCCAAAAGGGCGGCGAGATCGGCCACGAGCACGCCGTCGATGCGCTCGCAGACATTGTGGTTGAGGCCGTGCGCGTGGCGATTGCGGTTCGCGGCGCTGTTTTGGCCGCTGAGATGACGGGTGATCGTCGGCGGGGAGTAGGGCAGGAGCGTTGGCATGGGAGGATGCGGTAATGATTTGAACTCAGAGCGCGTGTGTGGCCGGCGTATGTGGGATGCTCTCGCGCGGCTGCCGGAAGAGCTGGCCGGTGGTGGTCAGGGCAGCGAGGTCGCGGATGTCTCCGGTCATGTCGATGGCGTGGCGGATGAAGAACTTGCCGGGGTTCGCGTGGCGCAGCGGCTCGCGGGGTTGCCAGCCGAGGGCGAGCTCCAGCGCGGCGGCCGGCAGATTGCAATTGAGCGTGGAGGGAAAATCACACCACGCGGGGAAGCGCGGGTTGATCTCGATCAGGCAGTATTCGCTGCTGGGGCCGTCAGGCTTGACGAATTCCAGCTCAAACGGGCCATGCCAGCGTAACGAGGCGATGAGGGACTGCGCAATAGCGTCGAGCTGCGGATCGCGCACCACCATGCCGCCGAAACCTTTGCCGCTGGCGGTGCGCAGCATCTTGCGAATGGAGCACGCGCCAAGAATGTGGCCGCGACCGTCGCCAAGGCCGATGACATTGTATTCCTCGCCTTCGACATTTTCCTGCACGAGCACCGGCGTGCCCCATTGCTCGATCATGTGCCAGTAGGCGGCTTCACGCGCGGCGGGGGTGATCGCGTGCCGCGCCTCGTAGAAGAGGCCTTTGACGAACACATTGCCACCGAGCGTCGCCGCAGCCTGATGCAGCGAATTCACATCGTTCACGGCGATGGTTTTTGGCGTGTGGCAGTGCGTGCGCTCGCACAGCTCGGGCAACCTGGATTTGTCACGGGACTGGAAGCTCGCGGCGGTGGGCAGGCAGACGTGAATGCCGCGTTCGCGGAGTTTTTCCGGCGCTTCGACCAGCGGGGCCATTTCGGCGTCGAGACAGGGGATGAGCACGTCGAAGTGCTCGATCTCGCGGATTTCATCGAGCCGCTGCCAAAATGCCTCCAGGCCAGCGCCGGGGTAGGACATGGTGAAGGCGGCATCAGGCGCGTCCTCCTCGCTGAACAGGCCGCTTTCGAGCGAATCATAGACGAGGCCGATGATGCGCAGCTCGGGATACACACGGCGCAGGCTGCGGATGACGGCGGAACCGGGCTGGGGATTTTCACCGCGATGCAGACCGGTAACGGCGATGACTGGGGAGGAGTTCATGAGGATGGGTGCTCTGTTCGCGGTTCTCAGTTCTCCGTTTTCGTCAGACCGAGGTGGACGAGCTCGGCGAGGAAGGACTCCAAATCGCGCTCAGCAGTGCTGCGGGCGACCTCAAAGCTGGCGGTGAGCCGGTCCAGAATCTGGTGGCGGGCCAGCCCCGCGCTCAGCGCCTGCATGACGATCAACGCCGTAGGGCTGGCGGTGAAGAATTCCCCCGTCGTGGCATCAAAGCCGAAACCGTCGGCCTGCCAGGTGACGGTGTGGAAATCGAAGCCATTCGTGGTGGCGGCGGGCGCTGGAGCGGCGACGAAAGCAGCAGGTAGGTCGAGTTCGTGCTGGTGGCCGTTTTGGCGAAACAAGGTGGTGGGCGGGGCGAGGTTCATGGCTGGGTGTGCTTGATTCACACCACATAAGAACCCGCCCAGTTAACGCCAGCGTGGGGGCAAAGATGAATAAACGTTTATCTTTGCCGCTATCGGGCCGGGAGGCGTCGTGGCAGCGAGGGGCTGTCCGGGGTGCGCCGAGGGGTGTCTAATTCAGGCCCATTGAGCCGGATCAGCATTTCACTCGCTCGCTGTCGCTGCTCATGCCACACGCTGTCAGGATCGGTTTGACCGTTCCATGAGGTTCGCATGGGCTTGGCAGAAAACTCAATGCTGTCTGGCTCCATCTTCTGTAGCCACTCTTTCGCAGAGCGCGGGCTGCCCGGTTGCTGCTTTTCTTCGACCCACCGCCTGAACGCATCGTTCTCCTTGGCGGCACTCGCATACTTGTCTTCTATCATCTTCAACCTGTCCGCCTGCTGCCGCCACTCAGCGGCCAGCTCTTTTTCCGCCTGCTGGTGTTCTTGGTAGCGCAAACTCACCCACCAACTAACAGCGGGCACCAACAGCATGACGAGGATGATCAACCCTCGTGAGAATTTTGAGGATGTCGTTTTCATGACGGTAGTGAATTCAATTTTTCGCGCTCGGCAAGCCCAGTTTTGGAAGCCCGGTTGACGTTCCCCTGCGCCACGCTTAGCCATCGCGCCAATGAGCACTTCCAAGGCGCAGGGCATCTCGCTAATCACGGCCACGGCCGTGGTGGTGGCTAACATGATCGGCACCGGCGTCTTCACCTCGCTGGGCTTTCAGGTGGGCGACCTGCCCTCCGGCTTCACCATTCTGATCCTGTGGCTCGTGGGCGGCGTGTGCGCGTTTTGCGGGGCCGTGTGTTATGGAGAACTGGCGGCAGCGCTCCCGCGCTCGGGCGGCGAGTATCATTTTCTCTCGCGCATTTTTCATCCAGTGGTGGGTTTTCTCTCCGGCTGGCTATCGGTCACGGTCGGTTTTGCCGCGCCCATCGCGCTGGCGGCGATGGCTTTTGGCAAATACTTCTCCACGATTTTCCCGGAAGCACCGGCGACGACCTGGTCGCTGGTGATGGTGTGGTGCATCACGCTGGTGCATGTCGGCGGGGTCGCTATCGCCGCACGGTTTCAAAACGTGGCGACTTGGCTCAAGGTGACGCTCATCGGCGTGTTCATCGGTGCGGGTTATTGGCTGGCGACTGGGCAGTCGGTGCGCTTTGCGCCTGCGGTAGAAGATTGGGGACTGATCACGAGCAAGCCCTTCGCGGTGAGCTTAGTTTATGTGATGTACTCGTATGCCGGCTGGAATGCGGCCACCTACATCGTGGGCGAAATCCGTGACCCACAGCGCAACGTGCCGCGCGCGATTGCCGTGGGCACGCTGCTCGTGACCGTGCTTTATCTGGCGCTGAACGCGGTGTTTCTGCATGCCGCGCCGATGAGTGATCTGGCGGGCAAGCTGGACGTGGGGCATGTCGCGGCAGAGCATATTTTTGGGATCACTGGCGGCAAGATCATGTCCGGCCTCATCTGCCTCGGCCTAGCTTCCAGCATCAGCGCGATGACCTGGCTGGGGCCACGCGTGCTGCACACGATGGGGGAGGATATGAAAATCCTGAAGCCGCTGGCGACCTGTGACGAGCGCGGCGTGCCGGTCACAGGCTTATTTGTGCAACTCGCCATCGTCATCACGCTACTGCTCACGGCCAGCTTCAACAGCGTGCTCACCGCCGTGCAGTTCAGCATCCAAGTGGCCTCGTTTGCCACCGTGGTCGGCCTCATGGTGCTACGCCACACGCAGCCGGATCTGCCGCGTCCCTACCGCTGCTGGGGCTATCCGGCCACGCCACTGCTGTTTCTGGGCATCAGCCTGTGGATGATGACCTTCCTCATGCTGGATGAGGGCACGCGCAGCGCCTCGCTGTACGGCCTGGGATTGATTGCCCTTGGCTGGATCATTTATCTCATCTCACCGCGTACTCCACGCACCGCATGAAAACCACGTTCGCTCTGCTGTTCGTTCTGGCACAAACCGCCGCCGCGCAATCACCCACGCCGAATGACCAAGCGCGCTTCCTCGCCGGCCTGTCGCAGGAAGGCTCACCGCTGGCCGATTTGGCTCGGCGTGGCGAATTCAACTCGCATGCGAAGGCGCTCGACAGCGAGTGGGCGGATGCCGAGGAACGCCAGTTTCGGCCGATCCGCGAATGGGCACCGCTGGGCCTGCCCGAGGCTGTCAGCAGCACCGATCCCCTGCTCTATGTCTTCAGTGGCCCGGATTTTCTCCACGCGCACACCTTTTTCCCAAACGCCTCCACCTACGTCCTCGCGGCGGTTGAACCTGTGGGCCTGCCACCGGATGTGACCAAGCTCAGCGAGGACGAACTCGGTGCTTCCTTGCGCAATCTGCGCACCTCGATCAATGCCTCGCTCAGTTTCAGCTTCTTCATCACCGCCGACATGAAGAAGGATCTACAGGCCACGAAACTCACCGGCACGCTGCCGGTGCTCTACGTCTTCTTGGCCCGTTGCGGCTGCCACATCTTGAATGTCGAAAACGTGTGGCTTGATGCCGCCGGCCAGGTGCTGACCAACCAGGAGACCAAGACCCCCGGCGCGCGCATCACCTTTCTCGGCACGGAGGGCAAGCAGCAAACCCTATACTACTTCGCCACCAACATCGCGAGCTGGGCGCTCAAGCAGGACCCGTCCTTCCTGCGTTTCTGCGACACTCTCGGCATGATGAACGGCTTCACCAAGTCCGCCTCCTACCTCATGCATCAGTCCGAATTCAGCGCCATCCGCGACTACCTGCTCATGCACTGCCACACGATGACGCAGGACGACTCCGGCATCCCCTGGCGCGATTTCCCGCGCGACATGTGGGATGTGAAAGCCTTCGGTTGGTATCCCGGCCCGATCCCCCTGTTCAAGCAGCACTACCAAGCCGATTTGGCCGAATACTATCGTAAAAACGAAGTCCCCATCATCCCTTTCGGCATCGGCTACCAATGGCAGCCAGGACGCAGCACGCTGATCTACGGCGTGTCCAAGATGATCGTGCGCAAGGCGATTCCGGTGGTGGAGGAGAAGGCCCAGTGAAACTGTGACATCACCGAACCAGTTGATTAGCCTTGAACTTCATTCTGAAGAGCAGGGCTGTTAAGAATTTCATATCCAAATTGTCTCAACAGATAGAGGTGTGAATCCAAGAGTTCTTTTTTGAACACTCCTTTAGATGAGATTGTTGTTAGGGTTCCAGAGCCTTGCTTCAGAAACATTGTTTTCTCGTTTGGTGTAGGATCTACGTGAGCGCCGCCATCTTGATTAGCAGCAGATAGGGTGACGTCTTTTCGAGACAAATCGTTGCCAAGAACGATCTCATTCCACCAATCTGATGCAGTAACAAAACGCTGGATGTCGCCACGACCCAAGCATGGTCTTAATCCATCAAGACTTAATTCGCCTGGAAATAGAACATATCTTTTGAATCCTTCCGAACTCAATCTGTTCATTTCTGAAAAAGTCGATAAAATCGAAATTGTTTCTCGAACCTTCATTTGTTGAAGCAGCGCTTCGGAAAATTTAGTTTGATGAAATAGCACTCGAATAGAAACTGCTATCCGTAACGATTCGGACTCCGCTCCATCATCGTATGCGTTACATGAGTTCTCAATGAACGAAAGATGTCGCTTCAGGTGTTCGCGCAGATTATTCATACTTCAGAGATTATTTATATTCAAAAACAACAGCCGCAGCATCTCCGCGTCATTCGGCTTCGAATCCTTCGCCAGTCGCACGATAACGAGCTGCTGCGAAGGCACGATGTAGAGGCGCTGGCCGTAGGAACCGATGCAGGCGAGGAGATCGGCGGGGGCGACGCGGCAGAGGCAGGTGTTGCGCCAGGATTGCGCGGCCCATTTTTTGTCGAGCATGGCCTCCACATCGACCTCGCGGGCGGATTTACCCTCGGCGGCGTGGTTGTTCCAGAAGCCGAAGGCGAAGGCGGTGTTGGAGCCGCTGCCTTGGAGGACGCGTTGGATTTCCGCGTGCTTCAGCAGCCAGGAACCAAGCTCCGACCACTGCCGTGCGGTCTGCATGAAGCCGGAGGCGAGCAGTGGCGCACCTTTTTGGTCCGGCAGGTAACGCTGCGGGCCGAGATCGAGTGGAGTGAGCACCTTGCGCTCCAGGTAGCGCACCGGGGTCTGTTTTTTCTCCTGCAATTTGCGGGCGAGCAGCTCGTGATACACCTGCAGGGACGCCGGGCCATAACTGAAGGACTTGCCGGTCGTTCCCACAAACGATGCCTTCAATGCGGCGCTGGTGCGGTCTTTGTATTCGTTCTCGTGCAGGCCGAAAAGCGGCTCCAAGCCGCTGCTGAAGTCGAGAAGCTGGCGCACGGTGATGCGGCTTTTGCGCTTGTCAGCCTGCCACTCGGTGATCGTGTCTGCCACCGGCTCGTCCAGCTTCAACAGGCCGTCTTTCTCGGCGGCGAAGGCAGTGAGGCACCAGAACGCCTTCGTGCCGCTGTAGATGCGGTGCGGCTCGCGCTTCGCGTAGCCGTTGGTGTAGGACTCGTGCAGAATCTTGCCGTTCTGCTTGATCAACAACGCATGGCCGCCATGCGCGGCGGCATACGCCGCCAAGGCCTGAATGCGCTCTACAGGCAGCGGCTCGAAGGCTAAAACTGCCGCCGAGAGGGAGAGGAAGGCAAGGACGCGAACCATGCGCGGAGAGTAACGGCAAATGACGAATGATGAAGCCCGAAAATCGAACGGCCATCAAAGCAACACCCCGGCCCACGCTGGGCGTGGCACCGGGGTGTGCGAAATTCCAGCTAAAAGGCGGCGAACTAGGCGCTCCGCTTCAGATAGTACTGCTGAAAGATAGCCTTGATTTTACAGGCTTTCTTCAGACTCGTGTCTTGACTCGTGTCATTTAGCCCCCTTATTCTGACACCAGAAAGGCACAATATGGCACGAACCAAACGCATAAAGCCGGAACCGAAAACGAAACTCTTGAAGGATTTCGGCGTGCTCAAGCTGAAGTCACTCTCGACCACGGATCACGGTTACACCTATCAGAGCTTTCTCGTGGAAGGACGGGACGGGCATGGGGAACGCATTCGGAAGAAGTTCAAAGACGAGGAAGAGGCGCGGAGCTTTGCCGCGTCGAACGTGGAACGAGTCGCGAACAAGAAGGAACTCAAGAAGGCCATCTCGACCGATTTGGAGCCGGAGCAGATCGCACAGGCGGAGAATGCCTTCCGGCGGCTCAAAGGACGCTATTCGCTTGATGAAGTCGTAGAATACTACCTCCGGCACTTCCAAGCGCCGGATACGGAGATCACACTCACAGAGGCACGGAAGAAGTTTCTCGACGGGAAGGAGCGCGAAGGACTGCGGGAGCGCTCGATTTACCAACTCGACCGCACGCTCATTCCCTTCATGCAGTTCATGGCCTCACGCGTGAAGGAATCCGAAGGCGTGGAGAGGGAATGCATGGTGCATGAGATTTCCAGCGGCGATGTGGAAGCCTACCTCGGCACTCTGAAGGCGAAGGACGGCGTTCATCGGGCGAAGTATGCCACTTGGAACGGCTACCGGGGCAACTTGAGTTCCTTCTTCGGCTGGTGTTCGGACAAAATGCGGCGGTGGTGCTCTGAAAATCCCGTGCATAACACGACAAGCTACGACAACGACCTCGTGAACGAACAGCGGAAGGAGCCGGACATTCTCACGCCAGAGCAGGCGGAGGCGCTTCTCGCACATTGCGCCACGTTCAAGGGCGGCATCTATGCCCGCTTTTATGCCCTGCTTCTGTTCGCTGGACTCAGGCCCACAGAGGCGCACAAGCTGGCAGAATACGAGAAGCGGCACGAGTGCATTGACCTCGATTGCGGCGAGATCGAACTCCCGGCAGAGATCACAAAAACACGGCGTAAGCGGACTGTCACGATTCAGCCGAATCTGAAGAAATGGCTCGTGGCCTTCCCCGGTGAAATCCTCCCGGCAAAGAACACCTATCGCGATTTGCAGAACATTCGGACGAAGTTCCATCTCACGCACGACGTATGCCGTCACAGCTTCTTCACCTTTCACGTTGCCATGTTTGATTCTCACGGAAAAGCCGCACGCGAGGGCGGCAATAGCGAAAAGATCGTGAAGGAGCATTACGAGTCGCCAGCGAAGAAGCGCGGCGAACAGGCGAAGCGGTTCTGGAATCTGCTTCCTCCGCCCGTGGAAAAGGCGAAAATCATTCCGTTCAACAAGGGGAGAGCCGCATGAGCAAATACGACGCAATCAGAGTAACCTGCTTGGGCATGAGCGACTTGGAAAAGATCAGAAGCCAAGCAAAGACCGGGACGGCGACGACCAATCTCAAAACGGGCGAAATCACGCATTCGTTCAGCAGCGAAAGCCCGCCGCTTTCACACAATGGGCCTCAAGGAATTGGCTTCTATGATCCTGACACAGGCGAGGTTAAGTGTCAGTTATTTTTTGGCAATGTGCAAAAGCCTGTCCGTGGGGAAGTGTATCGCTGGCACTCCGAATTCGATCCCTACTTTTGTTTTTACGTGCAGTTCCAGTCGTGGTACACCATCATAAAACAGAAAACGCGTTTGATCATTTGTCCCGGCTTCGACTTCCGCTTCCAAGGGCGCATGCTGTGCAATCTTCATGTCATACAACAGTCTGTGAAGCATTCAATCACTCCACGTCTCGGAGTGATTTACGATGAAGACGAACGAGTCATGGCGAAGGCGCTCATCAAGCTAGCCCATCAAGCATGGCCTGTCAGCGCAAGGGGACAGTTCAAGCTGACTGAATATGGCTTGGCGAATCCAAGCGCGACTATTGACTGGAAAGGCGTCGATAAGTGGCGCGTGGTCGCGTGTTCTCTCTGGGGGCAATGGCGATCTTCGAAGGCGACTTGGGAAGCGCGGGCGGCAGATGTTCGGGAGCACTGTCCCGGCGTGAAAATGACCGCTGAGAGACTTCGTCGTGAATGTGCGAAGGACAGGCTTGGCTTGTTGGTGTGACAAAATTCCGGCAGATTTTCGCACTCCTGTTTGGATAGTTTTACCGGCCTGAATTGACACGATTGCGCTTCTTATGGCGCAACAAACGAACAAACAGACTGGTATCAGGCCCGAAGCTCTCCGCTCCGGCTTGGTTGACGACACGGGGCTTCTTGAAGCCCTTTTCCCCGACGAACGAAGCCGCCCCTCGGAGCGGTGGCTTCGGAAGATGCGGACGAAACGGTTGATTCCGTGCGTGAAGATCGGACACCGCTTCGTGCGCTACAACGTGCGCGAGGTTGAAGCCGCCCTGAACAAGCAGTTCACGCGGGAGGCGAAATGGGCATGAGCGAATCGAACAAGAAGCGGCTCCGCCATCGGCTCTACATGCAGCACTATCGCAGCTCTCCCGCTTATCTGCGGAGTGATCGGGCTTACAATCTCGTGGAATACCTCGTGCGTTGCATGCGGGCGGGCTGGGAGCCGGGAGAGTGCATTCTCCGGCTCGTGGGCGCGGCATCGCTGGCGGATTTCCGGCGGCACTTTGAGCGTGCCACGGGCGGGAAACTCGACCTTGCCAGCTATGGCGTGACGTGGTTCATCGCCCACACGAAGCCGATTCGGAAGTTCGACTTCTCCGACCCGGAACAGCTTCGCGAATGTGTCTCCGTGGCGAACCTGGCTCGCGGCGAAATTGCGAAGCCGTGGCGGAAGCCGCGCAAGAAACCCGGAGACGATTCTCCCTCGCTATTCCCCGGCGCATGACGCGAGACCCTGACAGCGCTCTGGCACGAGCGAAGGCGAAGCTCCCGCTCTCCGACCTCTGGCGGCTCCGTGGCTGGCCTCACGAGCCGGGGCGGGAGTGCTTCTGTCCTTTCCGGCCTGATGACCGGCGGAAGAGCTTTTCCGTGTTCACGAGCGCCAGCGGCGAAGAGCTGGCGAAGTGCTTCAAGTCGGGAGACGTGTTCGATGCTCCGGCCTTGCTGGCAGCGGTGGAAGGCGTGGACGTGAAAGAGGCGTGTCGTCTCTTCATCGAATGCGCCGGAGTGAAGGGAGAGCCACAGGAGCGGCGACACGGCGCACGAGCGCCACGAGTGCGGCAGATCATCACGCCAGCGGCTCCCGTGCGTGAGAAGCCGCTTCTCCCGGCTCTGAGAGCGCCCACGAGTGACGAGGCGGGGCAGATCGCAAAACAGCGCCACGTCTCCCCTGAAGGCGTGCTCTACGCGGCATCACTCGGCTTGCTCTTCGTGGCTCCGTGGCGTGGCTTCCCCGCGTGGTGCATCACGGATTCGACGCGGTGGAATTGCCAGTTTCGACGCATGGACGGGAAGCCTTTTCCGCATCCTGCAGGAGCTAAAAAAACGCTCGCGACTCCTGGCTCGTGGGCCTCGTGGCCTATCGGCGCGGCAGACCTGCGCACGGCGGAGAGCGTGCTTCTTGTGGAAGGCTCCGGCGATTTCCTCGCGGCCTGGCACTTCATCACAGCGGAGCATTTGCACGGGCGATGCGCTGCCGTGGCGATGACCGGCGCGGCGAACTGGATTCCCTCCGAAGCACTGCCGGAGATCGCCAAGAGGCGCGTCCGCATCTTCCCCCATCTCGACACGAGCAAAGCAGGCGAAGAGGCGGCTCTGCGCTGGGAAACGCAGCTCACGAAGGCGGGAGGCTCCGCGCATTGCTACGACCTGAACGACCTCGCCACCGTCGCCGGCGATGGCGTGGGCGATTTGAACGACGTGCTGCTGATGGAGCGGCACGAGATCGAAAAACTTGGCTCCATCGCAGCTTTTTGAATGATGAGTGATCCCAAAAAACGCACCTACTCCGCGAAGGAGCGAGCCGCTAAGAACGGCGCAAAGAATCCAGCGGAGGAACGCACGGAGCGCGAACTCCGCCAAGCTCTCATCACGGCCCACGGCGAGCCTGCATTCTATCGCAGCACAGACGGCGAGCTGTCAGGCATCACGAAGCTATGCGCTCCCTTCTTCTCCGGCCTCTTCCACGCGAAGCATGATGTTCTGTGGGAGCCGGAGGAACAGCGCTTTTACGATTACGAGACGCCTTCCGGCCTCTGGCGCGTGATGACGGAAGCCGTGCTCGTGTCCCAGGTTCACAAGTTCATGCTGGCGGAGAGCAGGCGAAACGAGATCACGAATCATTCGCCCACGCTGAACATGGAGGAACGGCTCTCGCTGAAACTGGACAGTGAAGTTGTTTTCCGATTGAAGGCCGTGGCAGAAATCCGCGAAGCCTTCCGACGTGATGCGGATTTCACGCATGGGGAACGCTTCATTCACTTTGGGAATGGCGTGTTCGTGCTCCGTGATGGAAAACCGGCCGGATTTCGTGAGGGCTTCGACAAGCGGCACTACTCGCGCAATCGCTGCCCCGTGAACTACGACCCGAAAGCGGACTGCCCCCGCACAGTGAACGAGTTCCTTCTCCCGGCGCTCTACCCGGAGACGGCGGAGGCGGATTTAGATTTGCTCTTCGCCTTCCTTGGTTTCGGGCTTCTCGGCTTCAACGTGCTGCAAAAGATCCTCATCATTCAAGGCGCATCACAGAGCGGGAAGAGCACGTTCGGAAAGCTCGCCGCCTTGCTCGTGGGAGAAGAGAACACGGCGCAACTCCGCACGCATCTCTTGCACGAGCGCTTTGAACTCGGCTCCTTCATCGGGCGCACTCTGCTCTTGGGTGCGGACGTGAACCCGAAGTTCTTCCTCTCTCCCGGTGCGGAGGTGCTGAAGGCGCTCACTGGCGGCGATTTGATGCAGGCGGAGCTGAAACAAGGCAACGCACGGCCCACGTTCTACGGCACCTTCAACGTGATCGTGGCGACGAATGACGAGCTGAAGATCAAAATGCAGGGAGATCGTGACGCATGGGAGCGGCGGCTCGTGCTTGTGCCGTTTCGCCATCACGAGCCGAAACATCGCATTCGTGGCTTTGAGCGGCTTCTTGTCCGTGAAGAAGGCTCCGGCATCGTGAACCGTGCTCTTGATGCTGCTATGGCCTGTCTGGCGGCTGGCGGCCTGGCTTTGAATCCCGCACAGCGGCGGCGCGTTCTCGACATGCTTGACCGCTCCGACCCCGTGCAAGAGTTTGTTCTCGACCGGATCGAGAAGAAGGAAGGCGGCTCGCTCACGAAGAAGGACGTTCGCGAAGCCTTCAAGAAATACTGTCAGGAACGACGATGGAGCGTGCCGAGTGATCGAGACATCGGCGCACGCCTCCCGCAAGTGATGAAGGAACTGTTCGGAGCCGACGAATCGAACAGCGTGGAAGATTTCTCGGGCCATGCGGTGCAAGGCTATCGCGTCGTCTCGTGGCGCACGGATTGAGCGCACGCTCCCCCGGCTCCCCCTCGCTCCCAGCCAAACGCGAAAGCCTCCCCGGCGCTCCGTGTTTGTGGCACAGGGAAGCGAAAGCGGCACAAGCTATTGGCACTGGATTCTGTCACTCTCGCCATCCTTTGACCCTACCCCACCCCCACAAGGAATCTTTTAGCCCCTCCCGCCTGCCTATGCGGGTATAACGTCCCCCACCCTGTTCGAGAGCGTGCTGTAAAATTCACTTTTGCCCCCTAGTTTTGCCCCCGGTGTGGCATCCATGTATCCCACGGACTCCCAGCCGACTCCCGGCACTTTCTCGCAGGATCAAGGCGCGGCGGCTCGCTGGGATACTTGGGAGACTTCTTTTCTACCTATACACACGAGATCAAAGGGAAGGAGTGGAAGAGCAGAGAGGAGAGCATGAATAAGATGCAGGCCGGGAAGTCTCCCACGACTCCCAAACGCCACGGAGACCCCGCCGAATCAAGGAAGTCGTGGGAGTCGGCTGGGAGTCCAAAGGCCGATTTGGGAGACTTCGGGCCTTAAAAGTCGGATCGGGGGAGCGCGAACTCGTGTCTTTTTCCATGACACGAGTCCCCCCGGCGGCAGCGCTCCGGCGGTCAAGGCTCCGTGCGCCCTGGCACCGTGGCAGAGCTTCCCAGCCATGCCGAGAGACGGTGATTCAAGCCGTTTTCGTGACACGAGTTGGACACGAGTTCCCGGCATGGACTCCAAAGCCTCATTTCACTGGGGGACTCGTGGCGTTACTCGTGTCCAGACTCGTGTCATTTTGGGGCCATTTTGGGGGTATTTTGTGCCATTTGGCCGATTTGCAGACCTCGCGAAAATGGACACAAAAAAGCCCTGTAAACCGTTGATTTACAGGGCTTTGAATCTACTCAAAAGGGGGCGAATTTACGCGCTCCGCTTCAGGTAGTACTGCTGATAGACGTTTTCGTTGAGCTTCAGCTTTGCGCGGAGGCTGTCTAGGGCAACGGACTCACCACTGAACTTGATGTTCACGAAGTGGCCGGCCTCGACGTGGCGCGGGTTGAAGGGGAACTTGCGTTTACCCATGTTATCGATCTGCTCGAGCTTCAGGCCGGACTTTTCCATGTCCTTGCTGATGATGCTGACGAGGTCGTCGATGGTTTCTTCTTTGCCTTTGGTGTCGAGCACGATGAGTGCCTCGTATTTGCGGTTCATAGGATTGCGTGGGGGTTAGGTTGCGGGTTGTCGGTTGAAGACATTCATGGCGTTGTCCAGGCCACTTTCAATAGCGGAAAGCACGGCGTCGGCCGCGCGCTGGATGACGGTTTGCAGCGCGGGCTGCTCCTCCGCCTGAAATTTGCCGAGTACATGGCCCACCATGCGCTCACCGTCCGGACGACCGTCCGCTGGGGCGATGCCGACCTTCAGGCGGGGAAAATCCTGGGTGCCGAGCGTGGCGATGAGGGAGCGGATGCCATTGTGACCGGCGGCGGAACCACTGGCGCGGAACCGCACCGTGCCCAACGGCAGATCCACATCGTCGTAAACCACCAGAGTCTGCGCTGGCTCGATCTTGTAAAAATGCGTCACGGCCTGGGCGGAACGGCCGCTGTTGTTCATGAAAGTCAGCGGCTTGAGCAGATGACCGCCGGTGAACTGGGCCAGTAGCCCAGTCCAGCGCTTTTCCTCGCGGAAGGCGACTCCCAAACGTCGAGCGATTTCGTCCAGCACCATGAATCCGATATTGTGGCGGGTGTCGCGGTAGTTTGCGCCGGGATTGCCGAGACCGACAATCAAGCGCGGCACGTTCAAGCCGCTGCTTTCTGTGTCCGCGCCGGAAGCCACATCGGGGAAAAAGGTGCGGGGATTATTTCTTGGCGGCAGGCTTGGCGGCGGCAGGAGCTGCTGTTTTCCCAGCAGCAGGCGCGGCGGCAGCGCCAGCAGCAGGTGCGGCGGCGACAGCGGCGACTGGTTCCGGCTCGACCTCGACCTTCGGTTCCACACACATGACGACGACGACATCAGCGCCGAGACGGCTGGTGACACCAGCCGGGAAGGTGATTTCACCGATATGGATGCCTTTGCCGAGTTCGAGAGCGGAAACGTCGATCTGGATGCTTTCGGGAAGGTCTTTCGGCAAGCAATGCACTTCCAGCTCGTGATGGATGGCTTCGATCAGGCCGCCAAACTTCTGACCAGGAGCCTCACCGACAGTGACGACGGGAACGCTGGCGTGAATTTCTTCGTCATGGGCGATAGCGTGGAAGTCAACGTGGAGAATGCCGCCGCGCAGGTAGTCGTGCTGCACTTCCTGGACGAGGGCGAGCTGGTCTCCGGCTGTGCCGGCGATCTTCAGGGAGACAAGGATGTTGTCCGAGGCGCTACCTGCGAGAAGCTTGGAGAAGGTCTTGCCATGCACCTGGATGTTGGCGGCTTCAACCTTGCGGCCATAGAGCGCAGCAGGGATGTTGCCGGCTTTGCGCATGCGTTTCGCAGCACCCGTGCCGGAGACGGTGCGGGTTTCTGCCTGGAGATCAAGAATTTTGGCCATATCGGTGTTCCTCGTTGGGAGGTAGTTGTTTTGGAAAAAGGGCGCGGAAAATACACGCCTACCCCCGTGTGTCAAACAGCGATGTCACGGACTCGTTCCCATGGATGCGGGCGATGGCCTGGGCGAGCAGCGGCGCGATGTCCAGCTGGGTGATTTTCTCTCCCGTAGCGTGGGGCGTGGAGTTCGTGGAGAGCAGCTCGACAATGGGAGATTTCTCGATGCGGGCATGCCCTTTGTCCCCCAGCACGGCGTGGGAGACGCCAGCGTAGATTTTTTTGGCCCCATGTTTCAGCAGCAGCTCGGCAGCGGCGGTCAGCGTGCCGGCGGTTTCGGTCAGGTCATCGACGAGCAGCACGTTTTTGCCGGCCACATCACCAATAACGCTGTGCGCCTCGACCTCCTCCGCGCTGACGCGGTTTTTCGCGACGATGGCCATGGGCGCACCGAGCGCCTTGGCAAAAGCATGCGTCATCTTGATGCCGCCGACGTCGGGGGAGACCACCACGAGATCGCTGATCTCACGTTCGCGGATGGCCTTCATCAAAACCGGCGCGGCATACAGATGATCCACGGGAATGTCGAAGAAACCCTGAATCTGACCCGCGTGCAGATCGACGGTGAGCACGCGGTTCACGCCAGCGGCCACCAGCAGGTTTGCCACGAGCTTCGCTGTGATGGGCACCCGCGGGCGGTCCTTGCGGTCCTGGCGGGCGTAGCCAAAAAACGGCAGCACGGCGGTGATGCGTGCAGCGCTAGCACGGCGCACGGCGTCCACCATGATGAGCAGTTCCATCAGGTTTTGATTCGTCGGCGGGCAGGTCGGCTGCACGATGAAAATGTCGCTGCCACGGATGTTTTCGTGGATTTGCACAAAGGTCTCGCCGTCCGGGAAGGTCGTCAGCTCGGCGGCACACAGATCAATGCCCAGGTTGTGGGCAATGGCCTTTGACAACGTGGGGTGCGCGGAACCGCTCAGAACCTTCAGACTTTCATTCATGGGGCGCGGAGTTAGGCGAGTCTGTCACAGAAATCAACCCATCGCGTATTTCCATGTCTCGAGGCTTGTGCTTCCGGGCAGATTCTCGTAGGACTGGTGGTCTTTTTACTGGATTGACCGTACGTTTTTCAAGCCGCCATGAATGATCCTGCCAACTCCACGCCTCCGCCCAAGACCACGGGCGGTGCCTGGCGCTGGGAGCCGCAAGAGCTGCAGCGCATGCTGCCGCAGTTTGAAGTGAGCATGCTCATTGGCCGTGGCGGCATGGGCGCGGTGTACAAATGCCGTGCAGCTCAGCCTAGACCGCCAAGTGGCGATCAAGCTGCTCCCGCCCGCCATCGAAAAGCAAGACGCGGCCTTTGCCGAACGCTTCAAAAACGAGGCGCGGCTCATGGGGCGCATGAACCACCCGGCCATCGTCAGCGTGTATGATTTCGGCCGCACCACCGACGGCCAGCTCTACTTCGTGATGGAATACGTCGATGGCACCGATGTGCAGCGCATGATCGCCCGCGAGGGCCGCCTGCCGCCCGAGCACGCGCTGGCCGTGACCGCGCACTTGTGCGACGCGCTCGGCTACGCGCACAAGCAGGGCATCGTCCATCGCGACATCAAGCCCTCGAATGTGCTCATCGACCTCGAGGGCCGCATCAAGGTCGCCGATTTCGGCCTCGCCAAACTAACGGACAACTCACTGAACTCCGGCCTCACCCAGACCGGCATGGCTATGGGCACGCCGGATTATGTCGCGCCCGAAACGCTCACTCTTGGCACGGAGGTGGACGGCCGCGCGGACATTTATGCCGTGGGCGTCATGCTGTATCAGATGCTCACCGGTGATATTCCGCGCGGCATGTTCAAAATGCCGTCGCAGAAGTTTCAGAGCATTGATCCGCGCTTCGACGGCATCATTCGCCGTGCCCTAGAGCACGACCGCGAGGAGCGCTATCAAAGCAGCCACGAACTGCGCATGGCACTGGACGTGATCCTGACCACGCCGCGGGTGGAGCATGGCAAGGAAACCAGCGCCGCGCTGCCCAAACAACAGGCGCACACTCCTGGGCGCACTGTGGTCCCCTCCTCGCGTAATCCCGGCTCCGCGCCCCAGCGCCGCCCGCTGCCGGAACCAGAGCCATACCTGCCGCCACAGCCGGCGCAAAGCTCCACCCTCCCCTATGTCATCGCCGCGCTGCTCATGCTCGGCGGCGGCGGCTGGTTCATCGTCAATCGCCAGCCACCCGCTGCCGTGCCCAATCCGTTCGAGCCGAATGCTGCGCCTGCGGTTGTTGCAACCCCTGCCCCCACCACGCCCGAGAAAATTCCACCTCCTTCGATGACGCCCCCGGCCGGCACATCGAAACCGCCATCACCACCGCCGGTCATCAAACCAGCCATCACCACCAGCAGACCCGCCATCGTCACACCGCCGAAAATAACGCCGCCAGTGCCGCCCTCGACGCCCGCTGACAGCGCTAAGCCGGTCGCCGACCGCCTAGCCCTGCTGGAATCGCAGTTTCAGACTGCTTTCGAGCGTGATGTGAACGCCGCCTATGCCGATCAGATCACCACGCTGGGCACCGGCTACGCCTCTGCGCTCAATCGTGCGATGCAAGATGCCACGAAGGCCGGCCGTCTCGATGAAGCCATCGCCCTGCGCGAGGAAAAACAGCGCTTCACCACGCACAAGTTCATGCCGTCCATCGACCCCACCGGACTGCACCGCACCGTGGTGAAACTGCGTAATACTTACCGCAGCGCCGAGAAAACTTACGCCCAGCAAAAAGACGCCGCCTCGCTGCCGCTGTACGACCGCTACATTGAGGTGCTCGCCGCCTTGGAATCTGAATTCACCGCCCAGAGCCGCAGCTCTGACGCCGCCCGCGTCCGCACCAAACGCGAAGACGTTGTCTCCCGCCGCAAGCAACGCGCCGCCAAAGTGCCGTCCGGTAACGCCGCGCTGATAAACGTGTCGGTTTCCCTTGTGGAAGCGTAGAGCATCTTCATGCCCTGGTTTCATCTCATCATCGCCGGATTGCTCGAAGTCGCCTGGGCCATCGGCTTGAAGCAAACGGACGGCTGGACGCGGCTCTGGCCCAGTGTGATCACCGCTGCGCTCATGATCGCCAGTTTCTTCTTTCTCTCGCTCGCCCTGCGTTCCCTGCCCATCGGCACCGCCTATGCCATCTGGACCGGCATCGGCGCGGTCGGCACCGCTTTGATCGGCATTTTCGTGTTTGATGAGCCACGCACCGCCGCGCGCCTCGTCTGCATCGTGCTCATCGTCGCTGGCATCATCGGATTGAAGCTCACCAGCACCTCACAGACGTAGAACCGTCACCCATTCGACATTCTGCATTCGACATTCGTCATTACTCCTCCCGCGTTTGACTTTCCTCCCCCCAACCTCTTGATTCCAGCTCTCATGTCATCCCACTCCGATTTCCCCTCCGTCATCGCCCCACACGCCAGCTACATGGTCCCCACCGTCATCGAAACCGAAGGCCGCAGCGAACGCGCCTATGACATTTACTCCCGCCTGCTGAAGGACCGCATCCTCTTCCTCAGCGGCGAGGTGAATGACACCATGGCCAGCATCATCATCGCCCAGCTTCTCTTCCTTCAGATGCAGGACCCGAAGAAGGACATCAACATCTATGTGAACAGCCCCGGCGGCAGCGTCACCGCTGGCCTCGCCATCTATGACACCATGCAGTTCCTCACCTGCGACGTTTGCACCTACAGCATCGGCCTCGTCGCCAGCATGGGCGCCGTTTTGCTCGCGGCAGGCACCAAAGGCAAGCGCTACGCCCTGCCAAACTCCGACATCATGATCCATCAGGTCTCCGGCGGCGCACGCGGCACCGCATCCGACGTGGAACGCACCGTCGAATACATGTTCAACCTCAAGAAGCGCCTCAACCGCATCCTCGCCCACCACACCGGCAAGTCCGTCGAACAAATCGAACGCGACGCCGACCGCGACAACTACATGTCCGCCGCCCAGGCCGCCGAATACGGCCTCGTGGACAAAGTCCTCACCAGCAGCCGCGACCTCGCGGCTGCAGAGACGAAGTAACAATCATCTTCAAAAGGGCGGGACTCAGAATCCCGCCCCTTTTTGTGTTCACCGCCTCCGTTAGATGTGAGAAGTCAAACGTGAGATGTCCCTTCCACCTCTGACTTCTCACCTCTTACCTCCTCCTCGAATGAAACTCGGCTTCGTCACCGCCATCCTCCCCGAACTCTCGTTCGAGAACGTCCTCAACTTCGCTCGGCACGAAGGCTTCTCCACCATTGAGGTCATGTGCTGGCCCGTCGGCAAGGCGGAGCGCAAATACGCCGGCGTCACGCACATCGACGTCATCGGTCTGACGAAAATCAAGGCTCAAGACATCCTCGGCCAGTGCCAGGATCAGGGCGTCAGCATCAGTGCGCTCGGCTACTACCCGAACATGCTCGATCCGAACCCGGAAACCTCCCGCGTCGCCGTCGCCCACTTCAAAAAAGTCATCGCCGCCGCTCCCAAGCTCGGTCTGGATCTCGTCACCGGTTTTGTCGGTCGCGACTGGACCAAAACGGTCGATGAAAACTGGCCGCGCTTTCTGAAAATCTGGAAATCCATCCTCAACCACGCCGAGAATCACGGCGTGCGGATAGGCATCGAAAACTGCCCCATGTCCTTCACCCGCGACGAATGGCCCGCAGGCAAAAACCTCATGACCACACCCGCCATTTGGCGGCGTGCGTTCAACGACATCGACTCGAAGAACTTCGGCCTCAACTACGACCCCAGCCACTTCATTCTCCAGGACATGGACCCGCTCAGCCCGCTGGCCGAGTTCAAATCCCGCCTCTTCCACGTCCACGCCAAGGACGTCAAAATCAACCGCGCCGCTCTCAACGAAGTCGGCCGCTTCGACTTCCCGTTGAACTGGCACCAGCCCCGCATCCCCGGCTACGGCGACATCAACTGGGCCGCCTTCATGGCCGAACTCATGCGCATCGGCTACACCGGCCCCCTCTGCATCGAAGTCGAAGACGACACCTTCGGCAAAACACTGGAAGGCCGCATGAAAGCCCTCAAAGTCGCCCGGAACGTGCTCGCGCCGTTCTTTGGGTGAATTGCTTACCGCATTCTATACGTTGGCAAGCAACTCGGGGCCGATTAGGATTCTGGCCCAAACTGTGGTGGGATCATCTATTCCGAGTTCATGAGAGCTCTGTAGCAAAAGCTCCCCAATTCTCTTTCGTTCACCCACTGTTGTCACAAGAATATATTGGATGTCGCACCACTGAAATCTTAACGGATTAGGTTCTCCTAACGCAACAATCCGCCATTCACGCTCATCATAAAAATGTCGCGTTTTTATTTCACCCGTGACACGATCTTCCCACCTACCTTCTTGAATGCGGGTGAAATGAAACGCCCCATAGAACTGGTCGAGCCAGTCAATCACATGATCATCCATCTCTTTTAAGAGGCTCTTTACCGATTCAGGCAGCTCCTCCAATTCTTTGTCCGTTGGCATTCCGGGCATAATTCTTTGTAGAACTCCAATGAAGCTGTTTCCGCAACTTCTGGCATACTTTTGAACGTCTAACATCAGTCTAGCTCTTTCATCTGCCTGAAATGGGCTGTTCGCATGATAATACCGAACGGGAGATATGCCCTGCCCGATTGCCCATGCTTTCTTCATTCCAATTCCATACTGCCCATATTGATGGCTGTGGTCTTGCGATTGGCTTAGTGGCAAATCACAGAAACAAATCGCAAAAGAGTGTAATTGGTCGACCACTACGCCTAAATCTCCAAATGGATCACCTCGATATGATTTGACGGCCATTTCCTCAATACATCGACGGAATCCGAACCCATGCAGCAGTATGTCCTCGAGATACTCGATCTTGGTGGAAAATCGAAAAAGACAAGATGCGCTAATGTTCATGTGAATCCTGCATGTGTGAAATTGTTTATCGAAGCTCAAGGTTGTTGATACTCGAGGTGAAAGATAGTTGACGTTTTACACCTTGATTTTGCAAACGCACTAGATTGGCCTGATCCTTGAACAAATCATTAAAGACCGCGTGTTACAGCCTTGTGCCGACTAGTCCACCCGGCAGCGCGCTCTCGAAGAACAACGTCACCGTCGGATCGCCGCTCTTTTTCGATTCCTCGTCGATCTCACGACCCACCCACTCGATCTTGGCTGCTTTGCCCGCTGCATCGGTCACGACGAAGGTTTTGGCGAGGTAGGCGTGAATTTGGGCGTCGAATTCGGCGGCGGGTGTTTTGTCGATGCGCAGTTCGCGCTCGTTTTGGCGTATGAGGGCGAGTTCGAGGTCGTTGATGAAGACGGTGAGGCTGACTTCGGATTGGATTCGGCTTCGGTGGATTGATGGAGCGTGTGGGCGTGGAGCTTGACAATCAAATCGAGTGCTTCAAATTCGTAGCACCATGAAAACGGCAACCGTTCGAGATCTGCGCAACCACTACACCCGGCTGCTGTCATGGATTGCTGCCGGGGAAGAGATCGTGATCACGCAGCGGGGCAAGTCCATCGCGAGACTGTGTCCAGAACCCGACTCCACTCATGCCGCCGTGGATTGGTCGCAAAGTGCGGCGGTGATGCGGGATCGCTCGGCTGAACGGGTGCTGAGCGCAGAAGAATCGGCCCAGACTTTGACGGAGGCGGGGGAGCGATGGTAGTCTGCGCGGACACCAGCTTTCTGTTTTCGCTCTATGGAAACGACGTTCATTCGCCCCGCGCCTTGGCGTGGTCGAGCCGGAGCAAAAGCGCCGTTTTCGTCACTGAACTGGCAGACTACGAGCTGGGCAACGCCCTTCGATTTGCGGAGTTCTCCAAACGCCTCCTCGCGGGTCAGGCCGGTGTCTTTTGGGCACAATACGAAGCGGATCGGGCCGCCGGGCGGGTGCGGGTGGAGGTGTGCAATCTCGCCTCCGTCGTGAACGAGGCCAAACGTCTGTCCGCCACGCATACTTTGACAGGAGGACATCGTGGCTTTGACGTGCTGCATGTGGCGGGGGCGCTGAAGTTGGGGGCCGTACAGTTTTTGACCTTCGACGGGAATCAGAAAAAACTCGCCGAGGCCGAAGGACTCGACGTGCCGCTATGATGGCGGCAAAACACTGGAAGGCCGCATGAAAGCCCTCAAAGTCGCACGGAACGTGCTCGCGCCGTTCTTTGGATAGCAGCTACTCGCCCCCGTCTTTGGATCGAATCCAGACGATGGAGGCCATGAACATCAGCACGCAGGAGCCACAGCAGCCGACCATGATCGGCATCGCGGCCTCACCCGAAAACAACATGCTTTTCAAAAGATCAGGCCGGTAATGTCCAGTCTTGGACATGAAAGAGGCTGGCAATTGATCCGCGCCATAAACACCGATCACCGCAGGCAGGAGTGCCAGCAGAGAGAATGCCTGGCAGCGCTGAGCCTCGAACCGGCACCAGATCCCATAAGCGCCGATCAATCCTAACAAAAAGGTGATCAAGCAGGCAGCCTGCCCGGATTTTCCTGTCTCGGCAAGCATGTCGAAGATCGTCAACTCGTATGTCTCAAACTCGGCGTTCATGATTTGATGCCACGGTTTGTGGCGGCTTTCTCGAATGCCAATGCCGCCAACGTAAGGTGAACCATGAGTGCCACGACGCTCACTTTGAAGACCATGACGACCTCCTGCAGGCTCTCATGCAGTTGAACTGCAGTTTCAATGCTGCCCCAACGCCCGACATTGATGCCAAATTGATGATAGCGGACAATACCGAGGCTGATGCCAAGAAAAAACACCGCCAGCGAAGCTGTGAGCAGGGCCATGCGCCAGCGGTGGCCAGGCTGCTTTTTCAAAACGACGAGCCATCCTACCGTCACCACGACGGCGGGAATAAGAACAGGCAGCATGGACATCAAGACAGGCACTCGGCGTTAGAACTTGTTGGCGCGTTCATTTCTTGGGGTGGTATAGTGCTTTTGTCGCATCGCCGCCGACAAAGCGCAGTTCGATTTTCTGCGATGTGTTCCGCAGTTGCAGGAGATTGGTCTGATCCTCAAAAAGATCGTCAAAGACGGCGTGGTGGAGGAAACAACCATCCAGACCCGCTGGGAGTGGCATTTCGAAATAGAGCGTCACCGCCGGATCACCGGTCTTGGCGTTGTCGTCATCCAATTCACGTCCCACCCACTCGATCTTGGCTGCTTTGCCTGCCGCATCCGTCACCACGAAGGTTTTGGCGAGGTAGGCCTGGATTTGGGCGTTGAATTCGGCGGCGGGCGTTTTGTCGAGGCGCAATTCGCGCTCGCCTTGCCGGATGAGGGCGAGTTCGAGGTCGTTGATGAAGACGGTGAGGCTGACTTCGAGCTTTTTCGTTTGCGGATTGTATTCGGCCTCGGTGGTGGATTGATGGAGCGTGTGGGCGCATAACCCCGCTGCAAATAGCACGGAAAACAGAAGAATGAGATAATGCAGTCTCATAAACTCCATCAAGGATGTTCCTCGTAGCGTACTCGGGCGGCCTGAATGACGGCGGGAGAAAGGCGAAAGCCCGTTGTTTGCAGCTTTTGCACCGCATCATCAAACACAATCAGCCCAGCCTGCGCCGCATCGGCGATCACAGCCGTCGTGCCGGTGATGGCGAGTCCCAACGCGGTGGCGACGGACCTGCCACGCTTCTCATCCAGAATCAGAATGGAAGCGGGCCGGTGATTCCACGCCAGCGTAATGGCACTCGCCTCCCCCGGCCCCAGCACGGCGGTTTCTTGAAGCAGCAACACGGGATCAGCCATGACGGTGAGCCAGACAGGCGGCTGGCTGATCCAGTCACGCGGGGACGCAGGTGCTCCAGCATGCGCGCACTCCTGCCGGATGGATTCGGTGATGATCACCCGCTGAAACGACTGCGGCAGCACACCCATCAGCCCGGCCTCAGCCAGCGCGGACAAGGAAGATGTGTCGCAGATGATCAGCATCAGTTTTGGACGCGCAGCTTTGCCAGAGTTCCCAGGCCGGAGTTCAAGTCTTCAACCGTCGTGCCGGGCCAGGCACTCAACTTCGAGAGCAGGGCCTGCGCTTCCCACCGCGTCTCCAACCCCAGCATGCCACGCACCTGCTCCAGCGAGAGGCAGTCCAGCTCATATGCTTTCGCGGCGAGCGCTTCCAACGCGGCGCGGCTCAGATTGCCGAACTTGGCGGTCAGCTCGCCAGAGACATTTTCAGGGATGTCCACGGTCAAGGTCATGTTGAATGATTAACACATGGGCCTGTCGCCGCCACCGTTCATTTCTTTGGCTCCGCCTGCTTCTCATCCTCCTCCGCCGGCTTCGTCAGCTCGCGCAGCGGATTCACCGGCTTGTCGTCTTTGAAGAGCTGAAACTTGCTTTTCACCGGCCGACGGGGCCAGAAGTTGTTCTCCACATCGGTGTCCACGAGCTCCTGGCGCGGATCAAAGACCACGGATTTGAGTTCCTTCTTCGTGAGCAGGAGCTTGGAGGCTTTTTCGGTGTTGAAGCGCCAAATTTCGGCGGGGAGTTTCAGCTCCTCAATGCTGCCGTCGGTGTATTCGACCTTCAAGATCACCGGCGTGACGAGGCCGCCGACGTTGCTGAGCTCGATGAGGTAGAAGTTGTGCTGCGTCTGGAGCAACGCGGGATCAATCTTCTCCTCCTTCAGCTCCTTGATGAGCGATTCGAACTTCTTCTTCTCGCTCGGCAGCACGGTGGCGGTGTCGAAGCTGTCGTAGAAATCCTTCAGCTCGGGGAAGGCATCTATGCGTTTCGGCAGTGCGTAGTTCCGCTCCTTGGTGAGGGTTTGCGGCAGCTCGTCCTTCTCTTTTTTCTTCTTGGTGTTCTCGATTGCTGGATCACGCGTGTCGAGTTGCAGCCATTTCACTTCATCAACCGCGACATCGACGTGATCGACGCTGTAAAACCAGCCGCGCCAGAACCAGTCGAGATCGACACCGCTGGCGTCCTCCATGGTGCGGAAAAAATCACTCGGCGTGGGCCGCTTGAACATCCAGCGGCGGGCGTATGTCTTGAACGCGTGATCGAAGGCCTCGCGGCCGAGAATGTGCTCGCGCAAGATGTTTAGAGCGGCGGTGGGCTGGCCGTAGGCGTTCGGGCCGAGGTCGGCGATGGACTCCGAGTTCGTCATCACCGGCACGCGGTCTTTGAGCCGCATGTAGTCTGCCATGCCGCGCCCGTCGCGGCGGTGCTTCCAGTCGTTCTCCCATTCCTCCTCGGTGAGGTATTCGAGGAAGGAGTTCAACCCTTCGTCCATCCAGGTCCACTGCCGCTCATCGCTGTTCACGATCATCGGGAAGTAGTTGTGCCCGACCTCGTGAATCACCACGCCGATCAGCGCATACTTGGTCTTCTCAGGATAAGTTCCGTCTTTTTCAGGGCGCGGGCCGTTGAAGCAGATCATCGGGTATTCCATGCCGCCGACCGGGCCATGCACCGACCAGGCGACGGGATAGGGATAGGCGAAGGTGTAGCGTGAATAGACCTGGATCGTGTGCGCGATGGCATGCGTCGAATATTTGTCCCACAGCGGCATGCCTTCCTTTGGGTAAAGCGACATCGCCATCACCGGCTTGCCATTCACCTGCGCGCCTTCGACCGCCATCGCGTCCCACGCGAACTTGCGCGACGAAGCGAAGGCAAAATCACGCACGTTGTCCGCCTGAAACACCCAGGTCTTCTTGCCCTTCGGCTTCCCCTGCTCTGCCGCCTTAGCTTCCTCTGGGGTGACGATGAACATCGGCTGCTTCATTTCGCTCTGCGCTTTTTTGAGCCGTTCGAGCTGTGTTGCCGTCAAGACTTTGTCCGCATTTTGCAAAGCACCCGTCGCGGCGACGAGATGATCGTCCGGTACGGTGAGGCGCACAGTGTAGTTGCCAAATTCGAGCGTGAACTCGCCGGTGCCGAGGAACTGCTTGTTGATCCAGCCCGCGTAGTCCGTGTAGGCCGCCATGCGCGGGAACCACTGCGCGATGGTGTAGATGCAGTTGCCGTCTTCCTCAAAGAACTCGTAGCCCGTGCGCGCATTGATGCGCTTGCAGTCGTTGATGAGATAGCTCCAAGCGATCTTGAAGACAAAATCAGCACCAGCGGCCAGCGGCTCCTCCAGATCGATCCGCAGCATCGTTTTGACCAGCGCATGCGGCAGCGCCTTGCCCTGCGCGTCGGTGAGTTTGCTGATCTTCATCTCGCCATCGTAGTCCTCGTAAGCCAGCAGGCGGTCGAGCGCTGAATAGCTGATCTTCGCCGGGTCCACACCGCGCTTGGTGTTCGGTACCGCCCGCGAGTCGGCGTTGTGCGAGAGATAATTCTGATCGAGCTGCACCCACAGATAGTTCAGCGCGTCGGGGGACGCATTGCGGTACGTCACGGTCGCCTCGGCGCTGATGCTGCGCTTCACATCATCCAGCTCAACACTGATGTCATAGTCCGCCCGGTTCTGCCAGTAAGCTGCGCCCGGTGCGCCCGAGGCGATACGCTGTGCCGTGGGCGTGGGCGAGGACGAATCAAGCTGCTGAAACTTGCCGACTGGGGCTCCAGACTCGGCAGCGGAAATGGACAGTGTGGCGAAAAGGAAAAGCAGGAGGCATTTCATGGCCCGCCATTGTTCCGCAGAGGACGGGCTTGGCAAGCCCGGTTAAAATCCACCGTCAGATCTCACCAAAGTTCTTTTCACGGATCTGCACGATGGCATTGAGCATGCTCTCCGCCTCGCCGCGGATTTTGGCATCCAGGCTGGAAGCGCTGCGGTTGTAACGGCGAAACAGCAGCTTCAATTGCGCGCGGATTTCATCCTTGGGCATTTTTGCCGTGATGCCGCAGAGTTCTTCTGCGCTCTTGGGTGGTCCGACCGGTGCGGTCACGGGAGCGCCCTTGTTCACCTTGTCGAGCAGGCTACCGGACTTCGACGGCACTGCGGCGGGCTTGGCCGGGGCGGATTTGCCGCCGCCGAGGGATTTGGAGAGAGACTTGAGTATTTTGAACATGGCGTGGTTCCTTCAGGGGCTGGATGGTTGGTTACTCAATGCGCATGGCGCGCAGGTGCGAGGTGCGGCGTTTCAATTCCTCGTCGGTCAGCACGCCCGCGCCCTTGTAGCTCACGGCGACCTCTTTGCTGCGGCCGGACTGTTTATCAACGACGAGCGCCCGCACGCGCTGGTTTTCGTCGTAGCTGAACGTCACTGCGATCTCACAGCCCTTCGGGCGATTCGGCGGCACCTCAAGTGTAAGGCGGCCAATGACATCGACAAACTTCGCGTCATCATCCTCGCCCTGGGTGATGTCCACCTCGATCACGCGCTCGTTGTCCTCGGAGGTTTGATACACTTGGGTGCGCGAGCATGGAATCGCCGTATTCTTGGGAATGACGATGGAGTTCATTAGTTTTTCCTCCTGAGTCTTGGCGTTGTATACCATCGCCAACGTGCCGTAGCTGGCGTTGCAGACCTCCTGAATCTTGGCCGAGCGCTTCGCGAACAGGGCCGCGCCGAGCGCCACGCACTCATCCACGTTGCCGCAGGACTTGGGCGTTTTGCCAAACATCTTTTCGAGCATCTGCTTCACCTTGGGCAAACGAGTGGAGCCACCAACCAGCACGACATGGTCAATGTCCGAGGGCTTCAGCTTCACGGAATCCAGCGCCTGCTCGACAAGGAACACGGTGCGGGTGAGCATGTGACGGATCAATTTCTCAAATCCTTCGCGCGTCAGGTCGATGCGAGCGATGCCACTGTTCTGGTCGTTCGCCACGGTGTCATTCACGCGCTGGAGCTTCGAGAGCATCTTCTTCGCGTCCTCCGTGGCGTGCAGCACGCGACGGCGGTGACGCTCGTCACTGTAGAGAGCGGCCCCGGTCTGCTTCTTGTACTGCTCGGCATAGGCTTCGAGCAGGATGTCATCAAAGTTGCTGCCGCCGAGGTGGCGAGCGCCCTCGGAAGTGAGGATTTTGATCAGGTCGCCCTCCACTTCGAGAATCGTGGTATCCAGGGTGCCGCCGCCGAGGTCATAGACCAAGATGCGGCCCTTCACGCCCTGGGAGTGCGCGTAGTAAACCGCCGCCGCCGTCGGCTCGTTCACCAGTCGCTTCACCTTCATGCCCGCCATCTCCGCTGCGGCGATGGTGCTCTTACGCGCGAGCTCGTTGAAGTTCGCCGGCACGGTGATGACCACCTCGGTGATGTCGCCGCAGATTTTCGAGCAGTCGCGTTTCAGCTTGGACAGGATCAGCGCGGAGATTTCCGCCGGGGTCCATTTTTTGCCGTCGATTTCGACCAAATGCTCCGGGTCATCCATGTAGCGCTTGATCTGGAAAATCGTACGGTCCGGCTCGCCGCCATCACGCGCGGCACTGCCGACGAGCTTCACATCCTCATGGGAGTCAAAAAACACCACGGAAGGCGTCAGGCGCTCGCCATCGGAGTTCGGCACGATTTCGGGATTGCCATCCGGTTTCAGGTAGGCCAGCCCGGAGAGGGTGGTGCCAAGGTCGATTCCAACGTATTCAGCCATAATGTGTAAAAGTGTGTGCTCAGGCGAGCGCTATTGACTGGAGGTGCGCACCTCCACTTTACGCAGGATAATCTCGTGCCCCTCGCCACGCGAGAAGATAAAACCAGAACGGCAGCTTTCCGTCACCCGCGCCTTCGACTTGCCTGGCAGCGAATCCACCACGGCGATGCGCTTGCGCAGCTCCAGATCAACCTCCGTGCCGGAGGGCACGTCAAATTCCGTCACGCTATGCTGGTGCAGGATGTCCTCAAACGAAGCCCGCAGGGTCTTGAGCTGTTGCGGCACGTCGCTGCCGTTCGTGCCGGCGTAGCGGGCCACCAGGGCGTCAATCAGGTAGATGCGCTTGATGATGTCATTGGCGAACATGACGACCATGCCTTCCTCCGTGGGCAGGCCGCGGCGCATGATCTCATGTTTCTCCTCCAGCTCCGCAAGCTGACCGCGCAGACGTTTGTCGATGTCCTGCCAGTGCTTGAGCTGCGCCTCCGCCTGCGCAAACTCCTGCTTGCGGCCTTCCAGGCGGGCCAGTTCGGCCCTGGTTTCGTCGATCTGGCCGGTGGCACGCTGCTGCGTGGTGCCCAGGTCGGCGATGCGCTTCTCCAGCTCCGCAATGCGCTTCTTCTGCTCCACCTCGTAATTTTGCAGCGTGGCGGCCTGCTTCTGGATGTCGGCGCTGAATTTCTTGAACTCGGCGTCGGCCGCCTCGCGATCCTTGCGTACCTGCTCGGCACGCGCGGTTTCGCGGTTCAGGGCCTCCTGCGCGGCGTTCAGCTTCACCTGGATGGCCAGATCCTCCTCCGCCGCCTTGCGCAGGGATTTATTGATCTCCGTCTGGCGGGACTCCAGCCCGGTCAGCGCCTGGCCGAGTCCGAGAATCTTGCCGCCGACATTGAGATAGTCGCCCAGTTCGGCCTGGCGCGCGGTGATCTTGGACTGCAGCACCTTCTGCGCCATGTCCGCCTCGCCCAGCGCCAGTTTCTGCGCGTCATGCGTCTTGATGAGGCGTTCTTCCTCGGCTTTCAGGTTCTGCACGCGATCAAGCCGCTGCCGCAGCTCGTCCTCGATCGCGTTGGCATCTTTTTTCGCCGCATCGGCCTTGAGCTTCGCTTCCTTGGCCTCTTTAACGGATTCAGCGAGCTGGGCTTCCGCCACGCGTGACTGCTTCTGCGCCGCCTTGAGCCGCGCGGTCTCCTTGTCCACGTCCGCCTGCGCCTTCATCACGCGCTCCTCGCGCAACTGGTGCGCCTGCTCCAACTGCGAAATCTGCTGCTGTAGTTCGGCGAGTTTCTTGTTCTGGCTGTCGGTGCTGACATTCAGCCGGGTGACGAACTGTGTGGCCTCGTCACGCTCCTTGGTGACGGTACCCAGCAGCGCCTGGATGCCCGCTAGCTCCGTGTTCATGGCTGGAATCTGTTTGCGCAGTGCTTTTTCTTCCGTGCGGGCCTTCTCGGCGGCGGCATCCGCATCGCTGCGTTTTTGCTCGGCGGCCTGCTGTACGGTCAGCGCCTTCTCAGCCCGCTTTTCAGTGTCCGCAGCCTTGGCCTCGGCGGTTTTGACGGTCTTGGTGAGTTCGGCGAGCTGCTGGTTCTCGTTTTTGAGCGTGGCCTCGATCGTGGCGATTTCTTTCTGCAGTTTTTCCTGGCTGCGGGCCAGCTCGGCGCGGGCCTTATCCTCGACCTGGCGCTGTTTCTCGGTGTCTTTGAGCGTTTGGGTGGCGGTGGCGAGGCGGGCATCCACGTCTGCCAGCTCCAGCAGGCGTTTTTCCGCGCTGGCGATGCGTTCCAGCACGCCTTTGAGCCGGGTTTCGGCGGCATTGGCCTCCGCGAGTTTCGCCTTCGTCTCAGCTTCGAGGTTCGTGCGCTTATCACCCAGAATTTTGTCGAGGTTGACCGACTCAATGTGCAGGGCCTCCACGGCAGCGTCGGCCTCCTGGCGTTGCTGGAGGGATACCTTGAGCGTGGCAGCGGCTGCGTCGCGGTCTTTGGTCAATCCGGCGAGTTCAGCCTGCAAATTGTCCGCTTCCGCACGGGTTTGCGTCACACTGCCACGCAGGTCTGGCAGCACGCTTTCGAGTTCGGTGCGTTCCTTGGCGAGACGCTGCGTTTCTGCCTGCAGCTTGTCACGCTCCTGGGTCAGGGTGGCGGCGGCGGCAGTAAGCTCGGCATGCCGTTGATTTGCCTCTGCAAGTTCCTTCAAGCGCTCCTCCAGCCCGGCCGTCTGCTGGGTGAGCTCGGCCACCCGGCTATCAGCAGTGCTGACTTCCTTCTGCCGTCCGGACAGCCGCTCCTGCAAATTCTGATGATCCGACTCGGCGGCGGCGAGTTTCTGCTGCGTGCTGGCATGCGTCGCCGTGAGTGTGGCGATGACGGACTCCAAGCCACTGATTTTCTCCGCCAGCGTGAGCTGCTGCTGGGAGCTTTTTTCAGCGGCGGCAGCAGCGGCGGCGGCGGCTTTCGTTTTCTCGCTGGCGTTCAGCGTGGCCTGCTCCAGACCAGCTTTGGCCTGTTTCAATTCCTCGCTAAGCCGCGTGTGCTCGGTCTGCGCGGTTTTGAACTGCTGCTCGGCGGTGGCGGCCAGCTCCACCAAATTTTTCGTCTTCTGCTCGGCGGCGGCGGCCTGAGCTTCGCGCTCTTTGAGATCGTTTTCGGCCTGGCGCACTTGCTCGCGCAATTTGCCCAAGTCCTGGGAAAGTTGCGTCTGCTGCTCCTCGATGTGATGCACCTCCTGCTCCGCCACCTCCCGGCGCTGCGTAAGAGTCTGCGTGAGCAAGGTCTGCGCCCGGCCATGCTCGGTGGCGGCTAGCAGCTCGCGTGTACGCTCATCGCGGTCCTTCACCAAGGCGGCAACGGCAGCGACCACTTCCGCCTTGTGGGATTCGACCGCCTTGAGCGCTACCGTGGCGTCATTGAGCTTCGTGTCAGTCGAGGCGAGGTCGGCGAGTTTGTTGTCGAGATCGGCGATCTGGTCTTCCAGACCCTTCACCTGTGCCTGGGTCTCAGCCAGACGCGTTTCGCGCTCCGCAATCTGCACATGGGTGTCCGCCAGCCGTTTTTCGGCTTCCAACCGTGAGACATCGTCCAATTTGCGGGTGTCCCGGGCCTGCCGATCAAGATCTGCCAGCTTGGCCTGCGCATCTTTCTGCTGCTGGGCGAACTCAGCTTCCGCGTCCGACTTCTGCGTGTTCAGCTCGGCCACTTGCTGCTCAGCCGCGAGACGCTGCTGTTCGAGTTCGGCCAATTGAGCACGGATGCCGCTCAACCGCTCCTCGGTGCTGCTAATTGCGGTCTCGTGGGACTGCTGCCGCCCCATCAAGGCTCCGATCGCGGCATCCAGCATGCCGCGCTGGGTTTCCATCTCTCCAAGAGTGTGCGTCAGGGCGCTGAGGCGGTCTTCGTTGCCACGCAGCGCGGTGACACGGACGGCAATGGTTTTTTCCTCTCCCCCAAGCTGGGCGATCTGCGACTGGGCATGCTGCACCTGCTCCTGGGCCTTCGTCAGGGAGGCATTGACGGCCGCGACCTCATTCTGCTTCGCCTCGCGCTGGTCATCGAGTTTGGCCAACTCGGCCCGGCGTTCGTCGAGCTGTTGATCAAGCCCCTGCAGTTCACCGCTGCGTTGCGTGCGCTGCTCAGCCTCGGATTTTTGCGCGTCGGCCTGGAGAGTAGCGAGGCGTTTGACCTCCGCGTCAGCGGTGGTGATTTGCGTCTGCAACCCAGCCAGTTGTTTGGCAGTGGTCGCTTCCTCGCCCGTGAGCTTCGCCACGGCGGCTTCGCGAATCTTGGCCTCGTCGGTGGCCTTTTTGAGCGTTTCCTGCCGGGCCGCCAGTTCGCTTTGCGCCTGGGCCAGCTCCGTCTGTGTTTTGGTCAGGTCCACACGCCGGGTGGTGAGCTGCTGATCGAGATCCTGAAGCTCTGAACTGCGTTTGCCCCGCTGTTCGGCCTCAGATTTCTGAGCGTCAGTCTGCAAGGCAGTGAGGCGTTTGACCTCCGCGTCAGCGGTGGTGATTTGCGTCTGCAACCCGGCCAGTTCTTTGGCGGTGGCAGCTTCATCAGCGGTCAGTTTCGCCAGCGCGGCCTCCCGCGCCTTCGCTGCGTCGGTGGTCTGCGTCAGCGCTGTCTGCTGTGCAGCCAGATCCTTCTGAGTTTTTGCCAGTTCGGCCTGCGCTTTGGCGAATTCCGCCTGACGGGCCTCAAGCTGGGTATCCAGTTCCTGGAGTTCAGCACTGCGCTTCGATTTAATCTCACCCTCAGATTTATGCGCTTCGGCCTGGAGCTGGGTCGCGTCCTTGAGCTTGGCTTCGGTAGTGGCGAGCTGGGCTTGCAACGCGATGAGCTTTTCGCTGGCGGATGCAACCTCGGCAGCGGCTTTGGCAGCGGCCGTCTCCTGGTTTTTCGACTCCGCACTGCTTTTGGCCAAGGCGGCTGCCAGCGCGGCCAAAGCGGTGCTTTTGGCGGCAGTTTCGGCCTCCAGCGCCTGCAATTCGCCGCTGCGCTGGGTTTTTAGCTCGGCTGCGGATTTCTGCGCTGTGGCGAGTAACTGATTGATGCTCGCTAGTTTGTCCTTAGCGGCGATTTCCTCTGCTTTGAGCTTCGCCAGCGCCGAATCGTGCGTTTTGCGCTGCTGGTCAGCCTCCGTGTGCAGGATTTTGAGGCTTTTTTGCGCAGTGGACAGATCGTTCTCGGCCTTGGTCACCAGCGTGCCGGTGGACGCGAGCTTGCTCTCGGTGTTGCTCAGTTCACGACGCTTGCCCTCCAGCTTGGCGGCTTCCGCCTTGGCGTTTTCGACCTCGGCCCGACCGTTCTGCACCTGGCCGCGCAATTTTTCGAGTTCGTTTTTAAATCCGACTATTTCATCCTGCACCTGTCGGGTGTCAGGCGTGGCCAGTTTGCCACTGGCCGGTTCCGGCGACGGCACGACGGCAGGCTTGGGGATGAGTGCGCCCGGCGGGGTAAACGAAGGCGGTTTCGGTGCCTCAGTCGCCCGTTGCACGACCGGCTTGGTGACCTCGACTTTGCCCGTTTCGGTGGCTGTACTGGGGCGCTCGTCCTTGCCGCGTGCCGGAATGCTTTCAGTGTCGCCTTTTTTGCCGTCCTCGCAGGTGGGCTGGCCTTTGGGAGCAGCCACGGCCTTGGAGCCACTGTCGGCCGCGAGGCCCTTGGGGGCACGCTCGCGGAAGCGGCTTTCGAGCTGGCCGAACATGATGCGGTCGCCGCCTTTGACGCGGAAGCGTTCGACCCGCTTGCCATTGACGAAGGTGCCGTTGGAGGACTTCAGATCGATAATCTCGTAACCCCCGTCCGCCTGACGCAGAAACTCAGCGTGGAAGGTGGAGATGAAGGTGTTGTCGATGACAATGTCATTGCCGGCAGCACGCCCGATGGAGAGCCGTTCTTCGAGGATGTCGAAGACGAACTCATTTCCATCGTTGAGATTGAAGGCCAGATACGGCATGCCGGACGCGCAGAGAGGACTAAAGAGCCAGGAGAATAAGGGTGGAAAAGAAGTGAATCAAACTTAATGAAATTGAACAGGGTAGAAGTAGTGCGTCGAAGCTATGGTTTCAAAAACCACTTCGATTGCACCGCATCATTTAAGATTTCTAAAATATGAAAACACGGCGCTTCCTCAAGTATCTAGGCCACCTGACGCTGCTTTTGGGCAGTTTGACCGGCTGCGCCGCAGTCGCACCACCAAACAGCAGCGGCGCACGTCTTTCCTCAGCGCAAATGGAGCGCGTGGGTCAGCGCATCTGGCAGAATGAGTGCGGCGGCACGGTGGCGGGGCTGACAAGCTGGAATGCCGGGGAAGATTTCGCCTCGCTGGGTATCGGCCACTTCATCTGGTATCCGCAGGGGAAAAGCGGCCCGTTTGAGGAGAGTTTCCCGCCGCTGGTGGCCTTTTTGAATGCACGCGGCATTTCCACGCCTAGCTGGATGCAAGCCGCCTGCCCGTGGCCGACGAAAGCGGCCTTTGCCGCCGACCAGCAGGGGCCGCGACAGCAGGAACTGCGTGCTTTGCTGCACCGCACGGTGCGTGAGCAGACGGAATTCATCATGGCACGGATGGAACGCGCCCTGCCGAAGATGTTAGCCCAATCCAAGAACCCGGTGGGGGTAAAGCTCGCCTTCGAGTCGCTGCGCGCCACCCCCGAGGGCATGTTCTGCCTGATCGACTATGTGAATTTCAAAGGTGAGGGCACCAGCTCCAAGGAACGTCACAACGGCCAGGGCTGGGGACTGCTGCAAGTGCTTGAGACAATCGGCGTAGCCCCCAGCAGCCGCACCGCCTGGAATGTGCAGTTTGCCGAGGCCGCCAAACGCGTGCTGAGTCGCCGGGTGGCGAACGCCCCGCCAGAGCGCGATGAGCAACGCTGGCTCGCCGGCTGGCACAATCGCTGCGACGGCTACAAAAAGCCGCTCTGAAGGGAGCTACTCGCTCCGCTCAATCTTGATCTTCGGCATGGAGCCAAAAATTTTGTCGATGGTGTCGGAGACGATGTTGCCGTTCATTTCCTTCGAGTGGCGCAGACCGAGACCGACGACAAAGGCGATCACGAACAGGCCGGTGACGACGATGGAGGTCATACAGCCGCTTTCGGTCGTGTCGGGATAGCTGTTGGCGGACGATTTGCCATAGGCTCGCCGCACTGGGCTGAGTGCCCGGCCAGGACTCACAGGTCGGGAAGCTGCGGACAGAGATGGCCCGTCGTTGGCTCTGGCCGCAGGTGTCGGGAGTGATGCGGAGAAGCGCGGGGTGGTGAGGGGCTTTTCTTCGAGCACCACGGGTGCCTCGCCAGCATAGAAGACGGTCTGCACATCGCCAAAGCCGACGCGGTCGCCGTCTTTGAGCAGGGCCTCCTCGATTTCAGCGCCATTGACGCGGGTGCCATTGCTGGAGTCCAGATCACTCACATAAAAGCCGTCTGCGGCCTGCTTGATGATGGCATGACGGCCGGAAGAGGACGGGCAGGTGAGCACCACGATGCTGTCAGGGTGCCGACCGATCGTCGTGACTTCATTTTCCAGCTTGTGGACGAGCGTGGTGCCGTCCTCCATGTAAAAGACTACCGAGGCCATGAAAAGAGAGGGTGGGGGGGGTGAGAGGGGCGTGACTATGCAGTCAATCACGGGCCATTGGAACAGAAACTTGGGATTTTCCTGATGCAACGGCTATGATCGCATGTGACTGTGATTCACCACGCTCCTTGTGTCATGCGCTTTCCTGCCTCCAACATCCCCCTCCTCCTCACCGCTTTCTTCACCCTGCTGGTGCTCACGCCGCCTGTGCAGGCCGATGACAAGGAAGACGCTGACAAGGCCGCTCATGCCCTGGCCTACGACCAGGAGGCCGAAGGCTTCAACATCCGTGCCGAATCCTGGACGAAGGAACTCGGCGTGAAGACCGGCAAGGCGCTGCGCATGCAGCTCTACAAAGGAAATGAGTACTGCTTCTGCATCGCCGTGCCGCGCAAATCAGGCGTCCACATCACTGCCGCCGTGCTCGATCTCGAAGGCAAACCCGTCGGTGAAATCCTCCCCGTTCTCGACGGCTGGGGTCTCGTGCTTTTCTACAAGCCGAAAAAAACCGGCATGTACATGATCGCCATTCACCAAACCGATCAGGGCAAGCGCAATGACGTGCCCTGCGCCATGGTCACCGGCTACAAGTAATCAGCCCACTTTGAAGCTGCCATCCTGGTGCTTCGTCACCATGTGCAGCACTGCACGGCGACGGGAAAAAAGAGCTGGTTTCATCGTGGCGGTTCAAAACGCACAATGTTCCGGCTATCTCGCAGCTTGAGCAGGTGAAAAGTCACTGCGCGCAAAAACTCTGTTGCCCTCTGCCCTGCGCTCTCTGCTATCACCGCCCGCATGTTTCACGTCGCCGAAGATCATGAAGAAGGAGTGGCAGGCCGCATTTCCCGGCCGCCACTCGCGCCGCGCATGCATCACGCCTTCTCCAACGACGGGAAGATGGCCGAATCCCCGCAGTTCGAATATCGTCCGCAGCAGCAGCGCATGGCGGAGCTGGTCGGTGCGGCGCTCGATGGCAATCACGCTTTCGTCTGCGAGGCCGCCACCGGCGTCGGCAAATCGCTCGCCTACCTCGTGCCCGCCGTCACCTTTGCGCTGGAGCAGAAGCGCAAGGCCATCATCTGCACGCACACGATCAATCTGCAGGAGCAGCTCATCACGAAGGACATTCCCATCGTCAAACAGCTCGTCGGCGACTTCCATGCGGAGATTCTCAAAGGCCGTGGCAACTACATCTGCCCCACCCGCCTCAAACGCGCTCTGAACGAGTCCGGCGACCTGTTTTCCACCTCGGAAGCCGGCGAATTGAAGCTGCTGCTCGACTGGCTAGCCGAAACTGAGGACGGCACGCTGAGCGACCTCGATTTCACCCCCAGCGCCCGCGTCTGGTCGCTGGTGTGCAGCGAGCCGCATGCCTGCACGCCGCGCCGTTGCCCGCCCGGCAGCCGCTGTTGGTATCAGGACGTGCGCCGCCGCATGGAGCAGGCAGACGTCGTCGTGCTGAATCACACACTGTTCTTCACCCTGCTCGCCTCCGCCGACGAAACCAGCAACGAGGACTGCAATTTCCTCTACCCCCGCGACTTCGTCATCCTCGACGAGGCCCACACCATCGAAAACGTCGCCGCCCGCGCCTTCGGCCTGCACATCAGCGAATCGAACATCAAATTCGAGCTCGGCCGCCTGCACAATCCAAAGAGCCGCAAAGGCTTCTTCCAGCTCGTCGGCGACAAAGACGGCGTGCGCGAGGTGCTGCAAACGCTGGAACATGTGGACACGTTTTTCCGTGCCGTCGAGTCCAGTTGCAAGTTCAACAGCCTCGGCCGCGAGTTCCGCGTGCGCGAGCCGGGCCTCGTCGAGGACACGCTCGCACTGCCGCTGGAGCGCCTCGCCAGACGCGCCATCAAGGCCGGTGACGCCGCGAACAAGGAAGGCACCAAACTCGAACTACTCGATCTCGCCAAACGCCTCAGCGCCATCCGCATCGGCATCAAAGCCTTCTTGGAGCAGGAAAACGCGGATCATGTGCATTGGGTGGAGCGCACCGGGGCCGACCACCGCAGCGTTTCCTTTCACACCGCGCCCGTGGATGTCGCCCCACGGCTGCGGCAGATTTTCTTCGCCTCGCACAAAGCCTGCATTTTCACCAGCGCCACACTCGGCATCGGCGACGATCAAAAACTTCGTTACTTCCGCAATCGCGTTGGTGCGGAGGACGCGCGGGCTGCCTGCATCGAAAGCCCCTTCGATTTCAAGAAACAGATGAAGCTCTATCTGCTCAAAAAGATGCCGCAGCCCAGCGAACCCGGCTACCTCGACCAGCTTGAGCACTGGATCACCCATTTCATCGACCTCAGCATTGGCCGCGCCTTCATCCTCTTCACCAGCTACAGCCAGATGAGTTCATTGGCTGACAACCTCGAAGCCCACTGCAAAAAACGCGGCTGGCGTCTCCTCGTGCAAGGTCGTGGCATGCCCCGCCATCAAATGCTGGCCGAATTCAAGGACGACACGCATAGCGTCCTCTGCGGCACCGATAGCTTCTGGACCGGCGTCGATGTCCCCGGCGAATCCTTGAGCAACGTCATCATCACGCGCCTCCCCTTCGCCGTGCCCGATCATCCGCTCACCGCCTCACGCATCGAGCACCTCGAAGAGCAGGGCCTCAACGCCTTCACCGAATACAGCGTGCCCGAGGCCATCCTCAAACTCCGTCAGGGCGTCGGCCGCCTCATCCGCACCGCCACCGACAAAGGCATCTGCGCCATCCTCGACAACCGCATCCTCACCAAACCCTATGGCCGCGCGTTTCTATCATCGCTGCCGGAGTGTCCGACAGAGATCATGCAGTGACGTGAGACGGGCTGCCAGCCTGTTCAGAACTCAGCGGCAACAGGCTGGCAGCCTATTTCACGCTCACGGAAACAGCCCGCGCATCTGCTTCGCCTCATGCACCCGCTGGATGCCCAGACTCAGCGCGGCGAAGCGCATGCTGACCTGGCGTTTGCGGCTGAAGTTCAGGGCTTCGACAAAGGCTTTTTCGAGGATGCGGTAGAGCTTGCTCATCACCTCGCCCTCATCCCAGAAGAAGCTTTGCAGATCCTGCACCCATTCGAAGTAGGAAACGATGACGCCGCCAGCGTTGCACAGGATGTCGGGGATCACGAAGATTTCGGGGCGCTGTGAGATGATGGCGTCGGCCTCGGGCGTGGTGGGACCGTTTGCGCCCTCCGCCAGAATGCGGCATTGAATTTTTGCGGCGTTATCAGCGGTGATTTGCCGTTCCATCGCGGCAGGAACGAGAACGTCGCAGGCCGTGAGGAGCAGTTGCTCGTTCGTGATTGGCTCCGCACCATCAAACCCGACGATGCTGCGTGTTTTGGCGACGTACTCGTCGAGTTTCGCCAGATCAATGCCGTTCGCATTGAACAAGCCGCCAAAGGCATCACTCACGGCGATCACCTTGAGGCCCATGCGCACCAAAGACGACGCCGCGACAGCACCGACGTTGCCATAACCCTGCACCACCGCCGTCGCATTTTCCGCCTTGAGTCCCACCGTGTCCATCGCCCGCGAAATCAGGTAAGCCACGCCACGGCCAGTCGATTCACGCCGACCGAGCGATCCGCCCAGACTCACCGGCTTGCCAGTGACCACGGCAGGCACGCAGTGGCCAACCTGTAGCGAATAGGTGTCCATCATCCACGCCATCGTCTGCTCGTTGGTGCCCATGTCGGGCGCAGGGATGTCGATCTGCGGACCGATGAAGGGAATCAACTCCTGCGTGTAGCGGCGTGTCACGCGTTCCAGTTCGCTGAGCGAAAGCGCACGCGGATCGCAGGTCACGCCGCCTTTGGCACCGCCATACGGCAGGCCGGTCAGCGCACATTTCCAACTCATCCACATCGCAAGCGCGGCCACCTCGCCCAGCGTGACATCGGGGTGAAATCGCGTGCCACCTTTCGTCGGTCCCAGCGTGAGATGGTGCTGCACGCGGTAGCCCATGAAGACCTTCGTACAGTCATCATCCATCCGCACCGGCATTGCCACGGTCACCGCACGCTTTGGCATCTTGAGACGATCGCGGGAACACTCGGGGATTTCTAGAAAATCCGCCACCAGATCGAACTGCTGGCAGGCCATGCGGAAAATCGGCGTGTCATACACTTGGGGAATCATGTTGCTCATGGAGCATCCGATACGCCCGCCGTGCGTTTCTTGCCACGAACAAAATGCGCACCCTCAAGGGGGGAGGACGCCTGCCTGAACGACTGGCAGCGGCTGCCGCCGCCCGCCGCCTCTCACCATGACCTGCTCACCACCCCTGCCAGATCAGGAAGGTGAACTGGCAGCGCGCGTAGCCGAACTGCCCCACCTTGCTCTTGTTGCGGGTGGTGGTGTAGCCGAGCTCGGCGAAGCCCGGCCTGCGGTGCTGCTCACTGCGGCCGTGGCCGCGATCATTGCCCGCCGCATCAATGCCCCTCCCACGCCCCTTTCTTGCTGCATCGCAGCGCTACGGACTCGTCACCCTCAGCCGGATGAACAGGCCCGTACTGCCGCCCGTCGGCACACGGAAGGTGTGCTGCGGTGCCGCTGGCAGGGACTGGCGGCGGGATCGATTCGCGACAGAGGGACGGACACTTGGCCCCCGCAATCTCGATGGCGGACCTTCCACCGGTCTGTGGTGTCGGAACGAAGCGGGTGCCGTGCAGTTTGAGAAGCCCGGCTGGGCCGTGCGCAATGCCATCGTGGTCATTCCACGAGCTTCCAGGTAATCAAGGCAGGCTGCCACTTGCTGCCGCTCTGACGGGCGCTGATCCCGCCTGCTTTGAGGCCATGCAGCGAGTCACATCGTTGGTGCAAGTCGTGGTTCCTCATCTGGCGCGATTTGAGCTTGGCTTTCAGTGAGTCTGCCAACTATCGACCCCGGACCCTTTCCTGCGGCGGCTCAAGACCGCCAGAGCGAAGCGAACGAGGTAGCTTGTCCGCCGTTGCCACCCACGTTTTGTTCGCCGGTTGAATTGATTGGTGATTTCTATCGAGGTTCATAAAATACCTTATTCCTCGGTGCGGAGTTGAACTGAGTAACTATCTTTGAGAGCCATTCCTTATCGGAGTCCTTGCGCTTCAGGGTGACTTTGGTTGTCGTCAACTTGTGCGGCAAGCAACGGCGCAGGCATTCAAGCGTTGCTCGAACAATATCCTCCTTATTGTAGCCACCGGACTTAGAATCATCAAACTGTGTTGCATCCAAGAGGATCATGGGAGCGGCTGCCGCCTCTCCAAGATCATTCGTGGAAAGCTTCAGGCCACATAGGGAAGCAAGATTCAGATCCTCAGTTGCCTCTTTGGGATTGTCGGTAGGAGGAACGTTGCGAACATGGATAAGGTCGATTGCTGAACCAGCGCTGTTGGCATACCAGTGGTGGCAGGTCACTTGAACAATGGCAACGTCACCTGATCCAAGTCCGGCCAGTGGCTGATAGGTCGTAGTGAGTGCAGATTCACCGGCGTGTAACATGCCGGCGAATGAGAAGATGAATAGTGTTGAGATGAGATTCTTCATTGTCTTGGCGAACGTCTAAAATCAGCCGACCGCGAGCGCTAGACTTCGCTGACACGACAGATGACCTTCGAGCGGTTGGCTGCATTTTTCTTGTTCGCCCCGCTTAGTTCTTGGGACTTGATTTTGCTTGATCGCTTATCTGTGTCCCTTCTTCCAGCAGTCTGGGCAGATACGGGTAGAGTAGAGTCCACCGTGGAACGCTCCGCATTGTTTGCATTTGAACTCGGCGGCTTTGGCGAACTTGATCGTTGATGGGGGCGTTTGTGTGCTGTGTTTCATGGAAGGCTATGGTTACTGGTTCTGAAGAATAAATGCGGCGATGGCATCTGCTGTGCCATTCCCTCTTGTTACGGAATAAGTGAGGCAAATGTGAGAGACACCTTCATGAGAGAGCTTGTGGTCAACCTCAGATTTGTCGAACGACATGGATCGTTCGTGGGCGAAAGACTTCCAAGCTGTGTCGAGCTCTGGAAGCAACATCACCAATATCTCATCTCCGGCGGTATCTGTCTGTGCATCGCATTTCATATTCGTAGTGTGACTTTTTTATTAGTTGGGCACTCGCTAGTGTTGATCGGTGGCTATCGTTCTTGGGCAAACGTTCAAGCGCTGGCAACCCTACCAGCGGGGGCGAGCGTCGAAACGGTGGTTGATGCTGAAGTTACGGAAAAGCGCCGCCGAAACGGCGGGCTGGTGGGGTTGCCCAGCCGCGCCTTGTTCGCCTTTGGTTGTTGGGTGGATGTGCTCACGGTGGGTTTAGACTAGCAACTTGAAGTAATGATGGACGGAAAAGAAGAATTCCGGTAACTATTCAGGTGGTTAAGAAAAGTTAAAGATCGTGCGTTTAACCTCTGAATGCATTACACCGAGGAACACTTGCGACCCGCGATCCAAACCGCCTTTGATCATGGTGGCCTTGATGGTGTATGC
>Ga0209702_10000511_pt1 | contig 81539 bp, 94 predicted proteins | sample FRY01_FD_187210 | JGI IMG/M metagenome (GOLD analysis project Ga0209702, IMG submission 187210) | Freshwater microbial communities from Lake Fryxell liftoff mats and glacier meltwater in Antarctica - FRY-01 (SPAdes) (version 2) | ecosystem: Environmental > Aquatic > Freshwater > Ice > Glacier...
TGAAGTTGTGCCATGCCAACAATTTAGCATTGCTTTTGTTGCCGTTGGCAAGATTCTTCTTAACGCAGGTGTCGGCGAATGACACCAACCAGTCACGCAAGATGGGTTCGATCTCTGACGTGATGAGGGCAAGGCTCTGTATATAGGCGTGTCTGAGTGGACCGCCTCCGAGATTGCCCGTGGCGCCGAACTCGCCCGCGAACTGCATGTGCCGTTCATTTCTAATCAGCCGCAGTATTCGATGCTGTGGCGCGTGATCGAAAAAGAAGTCGTACCAGCCTGCGAGCTAGAGGGCATTTCGCAAATCGTGTGGTCACCGATCGCTCAGGGCGTACTCGCCGGCAAATACCTTCCGGGCGAACCGCCGCCAGATGGCTCGCGGGCCACCGATGAGTTGAGCGGCAAGAACTTTATTAAGCGTTGGTTGAACGATCCAGTACTTACCAAGGTACAAAATCTGCGGCCGATCGCCGATCAAATTGGTTTGACGATGGCGCAATTGAGCGTGGCGTGGGTGTTGCAAAATAAGAACGTCGCGTCGGCGATTGTCGGCGCGTCAAAGCCTTCACAACTCGACGAGAACGTCAAGGCGGCCGGCGTCAAACTCGAGCCAGAAGTGATGCAAGCAATTGACGTCGCACTTGGTGATGTTGTCTTGAGCGACCCGCTTCTAACAGAGTCACCTAAGGGCCGACCGTAATTACCTAGGACAATAAGGTATGAACACCGTGGTCACCGACACCCTTTTAACCATTCCAGGTCTGAAGTGGGACAACCGCTTTGCCCGGCTGGGGACTGATTTTTATACTGGGCTGCCCCCAAGCCCGCTACCTGGTCCCTATTGGGTCAGCCGTAATCAGGCGATGGCCAGGGAAATCGGGCTGGAAGAAGCCTGGTTTGAATCGCAGGCGGCGCTGGAGATTTTTACAGGCAACTGGGTGGCACATGGTTCACAGCCGCTGGCCAGCGTTTATAGCGGCCACCAGTTTGGCCAGTGGGCTGGGCAACTCGGCGACGGGCGAGCGCTGCTGCTGGGAGAGATAAACACAGCGGGCGGAGCGCAGGAAATCCAGCTCAAAGGTGCCGGAGCCACGCCATACTCGCGCATGGGTGACGGCCGCGCAGTGCTGCGCAGTTCGATTCGCGAGTATTTGTGTTCAGAAGCCATGCACGGCCTGGGCATCCCGACCACGCGCGCGCTGTGTGTGACAGGTTCGGACGCAAAAGTCAGGCGCGAAGAGATAGAAACCGCCGCTGTCGTCACGCGCATCGCCCCGAGCTTCATCCGTTTCGGTCATTTCGAGCATTTCGAGCATTTCAGCTACAGCAACCAGCATGGGCAACTTAAAACGCTGGCTGATTTCGTGATCGACAGTTTCTATCCGGCCTGCCGTGATGCCGCGCAGCCCTACGCCGCTTTGCTGCAGGCAGTGAGTGAGCGCACCGCCCACCTGATGGCGGCCTGGCAGGCCAACGGCTTTTGCCACGGCGTGATGAACACCGACAACATGAGCATCCTGGGCCTAACGATTGACTATGGCCCGTTCCAGTTTCTCGATGCGTTCGACCCAGATCACATCTGCAACCACTCCGACACGGAGGGTCGCTATGCCTATAACAAGCAGCCCGACATCGCGCACTGGAACCTGTTTTGTTTGGGCCAGGCCCTACTGCCACTGATCGATGCCCAGGAGCAGGCGCTGGCCGCGCTGGAGTCCTACAAGACCGTGTTTTCTCAGGCGTTGGAGGGCCGCATGCGCGCCAAGCTTGGCCTGGCAGACGCCCGTCCCGAAGACAAAGCGCTGATTGAAAATACCTTCAATCTGCTGGCAGCCGACAAAGTGGATTACCCGATTTTCTGGCGCCGCTTGAGTTATTTCGGCAGCCCACACGGACGTGAAGCGGTCCGCGAACTGTTCCTTAATCGACCAGCCTTTGACGCCTGGGCGTTGCAATATTCAAAGCGTTTTGCGTCCGCAGATATTGGGCTGCGGGCCGATTTAATGCTTAAAAATAATCCGAAGTATGTGCTGCGCAACCACCTGGGTGAAGAAGCCATCCAGGCTGCGAAACTAAAAGATTTTTCTGGAGTCAACACCTTGCTGACGTTGCTGCAGTCCCCATTTGATGAACACCCAGGCCACGACAGTTACTCTGGATTTCCGCCAGACTGGGCCGGCTCAATTGAAATCAGTTGCAGTTCATAAAAATCTATTTCAGTTACGAAACACCCAAGTACTTTAATTTATTAGTTGCCTTAGGCCACCACATCGGCAAAGTGATCTAACGCTTCCTGGCGTGACGTGTGTGTTGACAACATTGCACGGCTTGGCATCACCAACTTTGGCATAGACACCCCAAGCACACCTGTTAGTCGACCATTCACGCTAAAGATCGCACACCACTTTCCTTCTGTCACACTGCCTGCCACGACATCCACATCGGCTGTGGCACTGGCACGACCAAGGAACTGAATACGTGCATTAAATTGATCGCTCCAGAAAAAAGGAACAGCCACATACGGCAACATCGGTTCGCCGTTAAACACTGCCATCAAGTTTTTAGCAACATGAGCACCTTGTTCTGCTGCATTGGTCCAATGTTCAACGCGCATATCTGGCTCAGTATCAACAAAGAATGCATTGGGCCAACGCATTACATCGCCAGCTGCAAACACTGTCGATGGCCCAGCGTTTAAGTTTTCATCGCACACGATTCCATCACGAAGTGTGAGCGACGAATCTGCACACCACTGCGTTGCCGGGGCAACACCGATACCCACCACAACAACATCGGCGAGAATTGTTTCACCGCTGCTCAATGTGACACTGCTCACCCGCACATCACCATCAATTGACTGCACGTTCACACCACAACGAATAGTGACTCCATTGCGCTGATGTATTGCACCAATTGCGGCGCCCATCTCGCTTCCTATCGCCCGAACCAATGGTGCTTCAAGGCCTTCTAGAACAGTTACAACTGCGCCACGCTGGGTAGCAGTCGCAGCAGCTTCCAACCCAATGAAGCCAGCGCCAATCACAACAACACGAGTACCTTCAGAAATCTCAGCGCGCAAAGCCATTGCATCATCGAGTGTGCGCAACACGTGCACGCCCTTGAGGTCGGGTTGTTGTGGCAAGCGACGCACCACACCACCAGTTGCAATGATCAACCCGTCGTAGTGCACGACGGAGCCGGATTCAAGAGTGATTTCTTGTGTGTTTGTATCCAGACCAATTGCAGATTCACCCAACATCCAGGTGAGGTTGAGCGCCAACAAATCCTCGGGTTTGCGTAATGCAATTCGATCCGCATCCCATTCGCCTGCCAAAAACTTCTTCGATAATGGAGGTCTGTCATAGGGCATGTGTGGTTCGGCACCAATCATCGTGATCTGACCATCGAATCCACTCGAGCGCAGTGTCTCACCAGCACGCAGTCCAGCAAGCGAGGCACCAACGATTACTACATGATTCATGAATGACATATTACGAACTTCAATTGCCATACCAAAATAGTTGTTTTTGCTCTACCCTTTGCTCTATGCCTTCTCGCCGAGAAACCTCCGACATGATCCTGGCGGAGGCTCGACTCATGATCGAATCTGATGGCGCAGCTGCCTTGCGTGTCACCGAACTAGCCGAGCGCTGTGGAGTTGCAATCGGATTGCTGTACCACTATTTCAACGATCGAGACGGCCTTATTGCAGCAGTGCGCGAAGCTCAGTTTGTTGCTCGTATTGAGCACGATTCTGTAGAACTCGATTCCATGGTGACATCGCTCAGCAATGCCGCCGGCATTATGAAAATGATCATCGAGGATTTTTCTGATCCTCGTCATCCCGAGCGCATTAAGTTCCGAATGGACCGTCTTGAAGCACTTGCTGCCACGCGTCATAATCCCGAACTGAAGGACCGACTCACCGATGCCCAGTCACATTTGTCTCAAGAGATTCATCGCACTATTAACCGCGCAAAAACTGATGGGATTCTGGCAGAGGATGTCGACACCAAAGCGCTCGGATTTTTGTTGGAAGTGATTCCTCTTGGCACTTCACTCGCCCAGGTGTACGGCGACAACTTGCCAGACCAAGAAGCATGGAATGCATTGCTGCTGCGCATGTTGCGCTCGTTGGCAGCACCGCCGGTGCCAGCGCCGAAATCAACATCTAAAAAAGTAACGAAAAAGTAACTAGCCAAACACAACGGTGCGGTTATTGCATACCAACACCCTGTGCTCGACATGCGCACGAACCGCGCGAGCAAGCACCACAGTTTCTAAGTCACGACCCTGACGCGTGAGTTCTGCGACATCATCGCGGTGCGAAACATGCGCAACATCTTGAGCGATGATTGGGCCTTCATCTAAAACATCCGACACATAATGCGCCGTTGCGCCAATTACTTTTACACCGCGATCATGTGCTTGTCGATATGGATTAGCACCAATAAATGCAGGCAGAAATGAGTGATGAATGTTGATCATGCGACCAACCCACGGCGCAACAAGTGCCGGTGATAACACCAACATGTATCGCGCCAAAATTACCAAGTCAACATTGAGAGACTCGAGCAATTGTGCAACGTTATGTTCTTGTTCTGCCCGACCATTCACAGAATCGCCAACGGGCACATGATGAAATGGCAATCCAAAAGACGTTGTTAAGTGTTGGGCATCGGTGTGATTCGAAATCACACCAACAACATCAAGACCCAAGTCACTGTACGTTGTGCGCGTTAGTAAATCCGCAACACAATGCAATGGCTTCGATGCCAATATTGCAGTTCGTGGTTTCCACGGCGCAGTCTTCAATGTGAATTGCATCTGCCAGTGTGTAGCCAAAGGTGCAAACCCATCGGTCAGGATCGACACATTCAAGTCCCCGCTATGAGTGAACTCGACCCTCTGAAAAAACATGCCATCGGTGGTATCTGTGTGCTGCTCAGCGTGCACGATGTTTCCACCAACAGAAGTCACCCACGTTGCAACTGCAGCCACAATGCCAGCACGATCCGTACAAGAGATCAGCAGCACTGCTGTCTGCGACGAAGTGGCGGGTGAAGACATAGTGGAAATCAGGCTAACGACGAACTCAGCTTGTAACCCATGGCTTCGAGTTGTGCGATTGCTGTAGTCGGGTCACCTCTAACCGCCGCTCGGAGTTGTAGATCAAGCCAATGGGAACGGTGTTTGATCAATACCTCCTGCCAGCCATTGTGCAGGGAACCGACCAGACGTTCAGCCCATAAGAACTCGATGAAATCTTCCAACGATGGCCGAAATCGACGACCCCCGACGGGGATGTGAAACTTATCCAAACCACGCAGTGGTCTGTCACCTTGCAACCCCTGAATATAGGCAAGTTCTTCGGAAGAGCCGTGGATCTGGACATGCGCGGCACTGCGTCTGTGCGCGCCAGGGATTGCATCATCGGGCTCATTGCCTCGACCCCGGTCGTACTCGACCCGCACGGTAGGTCGTTTGTACTTCTCATCAATGACGAGAGCAAAAACTGAACTCTGAACGGCAAGGTGATCACGGGCATCGTCAAGACGAACTTGGAACCATGTACGGAGCCACAAGCGAACTGGTTGATCAAGATTTAGTCCAACATTGATGGGAAAATCGAGACGCTTGGTTGGAGTAGAACCTTCTGCAAAGATCCATACCAAGTTTGGATCATCCGTCAATGGCACAACTACGAACCGGGCACCACTGGTTACCGTGCCATTGACAACCTTGGTAAGAATTGCAGCAAACGCCTCAGCGGCAGAGTTGAGACCGATCACAGCGCCAGTTCAGTTAGGCAGAAGGAATCAGAGCACCCCTGATTATTAGCCAGAGGTCACGGAGTTCATCCGACTCGAGGCTGTCAATATCAGCCTTGAGAAACTCATCAACAGACAGCCCATAGCCATCAAGAACTTCTGTCACCTGTCGGCGCAGTTCCTCACGAGAAATTGGAGCGGTAATCACTTCTTGAACTGTAACAGCGGGGTGTAACAAGGAAGGCGTGATCAACAATCATGATTTTAGTTGATGAGCAACTAGTCCACGTGAGTAAGGGCAAAAGAGACAACGATGTCCCGAGACATCAGATACTTCTCGTGGATTTTCGGGGATGCTTTCTCATGCCTGCACCGCATCATCGCGCCGCGCCTAATTAATGCAATACATTAGCGTTTTACCTAGTATTACGCTAAAATAATGCCACTATGGCTAAGAAAACTGCTTCTTTGCTTCCGTCCACCGAAGAATTGCTGCATCAGTTAGGTAACCGGTTGCGCTTGGCTCGACGCAGACGCCGGCTCACCGCTAAGCAGGTAGCCGAACGCGCCGGGATGGCACCGATGACGCTTCGCAGCCTGGAACGGGGAGGACCAGGTGTAACGATTGGCGCCTATCTGGCGGTCATGCAGGTGCTCGGCGTCGAGAAGGATCTCGAGCTGGTGGCCAAGGCTGACCCGCTGGGGCGCGAGTTGCAGGACGCCCGATTGTCTCCTACCAACAAGACAATGACGCACATCGGACAAGCGCTGGATGCCCCGATCAATGACGTCAGGACAGTGCCCGCGCCTATCGAGAACGAGTCGGACTGGATCGACAAGAGTGGCTTTGTCAGCTCCGAGACGCTGGCCAAATTGATCGATCCTGTAGCACCATTGGCGAAGAGGAAACGCTAAGCGCATGGCCATCGACATTGCTGTCTATGTCTCTGCCGATCACAGGATGTGCTATTCATACGAAATTCCTGGATGAGATCGAGTATTCCGTTTAATAGTAAATTCGGATGACGGCGGAATCTGCTATTATCAGTGTGTGAGAGATAAATCCCAGTCCAAGGTCCCACCTCCTAAAACCCAAGTCGAAATCCTTGCTGAGGCCACTGCCCGAATCAACGAAAGCCTGGCCCCAATGCTGCAGGCCCAAGCTCAAATCAAGAGTTATGCCAACGCGATGCAGCCCAAAATTGATGCGATTCTCAATTTCTCAGTCATGTCAAAGCAGATCGAGAAATTTGCAGTAGCGGTGAAATCTCAGGTGAATGTACGTGATGTGTTACCGATGATTGAATCGCTTAAAAAGGCTGGCGAGCAGTTAGAGAAATTTTCGGGTGGAATGCTGATGGCTCGCTATCTATCCAAGTCTGTACAAGACGTTCTAAAGCTAAATGGAATTTCGTATGCAGACGCAACGGGAAACTTCATGATCACATCTCCATCGACTGGAACTTTTGTGATGAGCGATGCTGGAGCCAAAAGCGATCCTTGGCGAACGAGAGGCAGGCCCAGTGATTCACTAAAGGGAAATGCGCCTGCAAAAGTTATCCGAACGCTCATTGACGAAGAACCGCCGATGACGATGACAGAACTCATCCGTCTCTCGAACTCATCATCGAGCGTCGTGTACAGAGTGGTTGAGTACCTTGAAGAAGAAGGCCTTCTTTTGCGTGAAGAAAAGGCAATCACATTTGTCGATTTCAAGAAACTCTTGCAACGGTGGAGTGAAGAGTATTCGTTTTACGGGAACAACTCCGTGATTGGTTTTCTTTCGCTGCGAGGAATTGAAGACGCCCTGAAAAGATTGAAGAATGTTCGTGGGTTTGAATATGCAATTACTGGGTCAGTTGCTGCTGCTCGATACGCGCCATATGCCGATGCCAAGCAACTAAATATATATTCCAGTTCGCCTCTTGACTTGGCGAATGAATTGGATTTGCGGCCTGTCGAAAGCGGTGCAAATGTGATGATTGCTGCAACGGCATACGACATTGTGTATAGAGCATCGGTGATTGACAGAGGTCTCATATATGTTGCTTCTAGTCAGATTGCTGTTGACTTACTGAGCGGACCAGGCAGAAATCCATCAGAGGCTGAATATCTAATTGAATGGATGCAAAATAATGAAGCGAAGTGGCGGGGTATCAAGTGATTGAAGCGCGCAGGGCGATCCTCGCCACTGACCTATTGAAAGAACTCGGATGAGTGATGGCTTGAGCCGAAAAATGGTGGAGACGATGGGAATCGAACCCACGACCTCCTGCTTGCAAAGCAGGCGCTCTACCAATTGAGCTACGTCCCCGTGAAAGGCAATGGTCAGGATATCGGCACATCGTCGAATTGATTAAGTCATCACCCACGCCATGGGCCTCGGGGGTACTCTTGATACATGGCAGGCGAGCTCATTTACGCATTTCGAATCATGCGCCTCCCTCTTTTAGATGCGGGTGGGGCAGCAATAGGTCGAATTGACGACATTGTGGTGGTTCCTGGGCGTCTGGGTGACGCTCCACGGGTCACTGGCTTTGTTGCCACTAGCCAACGCCGTCGTATTTTTGTGAACGCCAACAGGGTGTTGTCTATTGACCCTGAAGGCATCCGTTTGCGCAGTTGGGATGTGGATCTCAACCCGTTCAAGCCTCGCGCTGGCGAACATCTGCTTGGTGGTTCAATTATTGATAACCAGATTGATGGTGAGGTCGTGTCCGATGTGGCCCTTCGTCCAACAGTCAGCGCCAGAGAAAATGGTTGGGAAGTTGCCAAAGTGCGACTTACCCGCCGCGGTGTCCTTGGTCGGCGCTCCACGTATCGCCTTGTGGAATGGACCGAAGTTGCTGGCTTGTTTGCCCCCAGCACCGAAATGGCTGCAGAAGCAGCGCGACTTCGCGACATGCACCCAAGTGATGTGGCAGCAATTGTTCACACCTTGCCACATTCACAACGGCAACAGTTGGCCAAAGAAATGGACGACGATCATTTAGCGGACTTGTTGGAAGAAATGCCAGAAAGCGAACAGCTTGCACTTCTTTCCAACATGGATCTCGATCGTATGGTCGATGTCCTGGAAGAAATGGAATTTGACGACCTTGCCGACTTGCTGGCAGAAATGCCGGCGCAACAACGGACAACGGTTCTCGAAGCAATGGACGACGACGATGCCGACGTTGTGCGTCAATTGCTATCTCATGCACCAGGAACAGCTGGCTCACTGATGACTCCAGAAATAATCATGATGAGCGCAAACGCCACAGTTGCAGAGGCGCTTGCCCAAGTGCGCAACCCAGAATGGTTAATAACAATCGCAGCCCAAGTGTTCGTTACTCAACCACCTTTTCGTGCACCAACTGGTAACTACCTCGGAGTTGTGCACCTGCAACGTTTGTTGCGCGAGCCACCAAGCACGGAACTCGGTCGCATCGTGTCTAAAGATCCCACTGTGTCGCCGTCTATTTCTGATCGTGAAGTTGCAGAGTTTTTAGCGTCGTACAACTTGCTTGCTGTTGGTGTGTGCGATGACGCTGGGCATCTGCTTGGCGCAATCACTGTTGACGACGTGCTCGACCGCATGTTGCCAGCCGACTGGAGACAACGACGTCGTCAGGCGGCAACATCATGAAGCGCCGCGGAGATCTTTCGATGCCGCGCCAGAGACGGCGGATTGGCATTCACTACGACCCAGACGCCTTTGGTAAATTCACCGAAGGCATCGCTCGTTTTTTAGGTACGGGTCGCTATCTCGTTATCCAATCATTTGTTGTGGTGGTGTGGGTTGGACTCAACATATTCTCTGTTGCGCCGTTCGACCGATACCCATTCATCTTCCTCACGCTCATCCTGTCGTTGCAGGCCTCATACGCAGCACCTCTTATTTTGCTTGCACAGAATCGCCAAGAGGACCGCGACCGCGACGAGATTGAACGCGATCGCAACATGGCGGCACGCACACAGGCCGATACTGAATACTTGGCACGCGAATTAGCCGGTGTTCGTCTTGCCCTCGGCGATGTTGTCACCATGGAAGATTTACGTGAACAAATTGAGCGCATCACAGACGCACTGCAAAAAATTACAGCTGAGAAATCACCAGATCAATAGCGCGTCTCGTCGCAGTAATTTTTAGCGACATGCTTTACAGATTCCAACCACATCAAGTCGGTGATGGCCCATCAAGAATCCCGCCTTGACTGCAATGCGTCCCAACACTTTGTCGAGATCTATCTCTAATTGTTCGGGGATTCGCATATCGCCTACAGATCCGCACTTGTGACACACCATGTGATGGTGATGGCCCATGAGATCTTCCGACAGTTCATATCGGGCCCATTCGTCTGTGGTGATGACACGAGTGACAACACCCACATTTTCCAATACAGTCAAATTTCGATACGCAGATGACTGCGCCAAGTCTGGGGTTATCTCAAGAATTTCTGGGATCGATAACGGCCGATCCGTACGCGCCAAGACAGAAATAATGTCCCTCCGACTTGATGTAAATCGCTGACCAATTTCTGCCAACTTGGTTGCAACATGGTGTGCTATTTCTTCAGCATCGATTCGATCATGCGTATGCTCTGCTGCCATCCGTCCAACGCTATCGAGAATGACTGAGAATCATTGCCTCGAACTACGCAGGATTAACTATGGAGCAGATCAAGTTTCCGGAAAACTTCAGCGAGTTCTTGAAATTACTCAACGCCCACCACGTTGAATACTTACTGATTGGATTGAGTGATCAGAAAGCCCGGACAGGGCGGACATAGAGGCTGCCACCCACGTCAGAGATGCCCTTGGAGCCGTCGTTGAAACCCTGGGCCCACGCGTAGGAAGCATCCTGCTCAAACGAGCTCCAATAACCGGCAACACCAAAACCGCCAAGCACGAGTTTGTTTAAATACATCTGATTCAGTTCGTCTTTGGATGGCAGATACCAATCTGTTTTCCCTCCACCACGGTATGCCTGCGATGCTGTAGCAGCTGTGCCGGCGAGTGAATCTTGTTTAATGATCGCCAGCGTGTTTTTATAGCCAGTACCAATGGCTATGCCTTGAGCTACTACAGCATTCAGTGTGGTGGTATTTTTTGACCACACACATCTCGGATCAACAGTGGCGCTACCTGCAGTTGCACACCCGCTCGCTTTAGACGTTGCTGTGGCGATACTCCAACCTGATGGTGCTGCCTCTAAATAAGTACATGTTGCAGTCAGTCTTGCACCACACGCAAACAGTGTCGTAGCCACATAAAACACTGTGCCTCCACCAGGACCGGCATCGCCAACAACACATGCTTCACCAGGTGCACATTCATCTTGGGCAACAGTGGTGGTGGTATCAGCATTCTTTTGCTGCACTGACGTAGCCGTGCCACTTGAATTGTTGCCACACGCAGTCAGAGCAACGACAAGAAATGTCGTAGCAACTATGGAAGTAAAAGCGGAACGTTTCATGATGACATTGCCCATCTATTCCTCTTTGTCATTCGGGTTCGTCAACAAACTGGGTGTAGGCCTTCATGAACATCAGACGAATGCGCCCTGTTGGGCCTGAACGATGTTTTTCAACGAGAACTTCGGCAAGACCTTTGTCGTTATTGCTGGCATCGGGGTTGGCTGCTTCTTCACGATACAAAAACATGACAACGTCGGCATCCTGCTCGAGTGCACCAGATTCACGTAAGTCAGCAAGAACAGGACGCTTATCTTGGCGTTGCTCGATACCACGGCTGAGCTGGCTAAGAGCAACAACAGGAATATTGAATTCGCGGGCTAACAGTTTGAGACCACGACTAATCTCGGCAACTTCGAGCTGACGGTTTTCATTGTTTCCACCGCCCATAAGTTGCAAGTAGTCGATGACAACCAATGCGGGTGGACCATCGGCGATATTGATGCGACGTATTTTTTGGCGAATTTGCATCACGGTGATTAGTGCAGTGTCGTCGATATAAAGAGGTATCTCTAAACGGTTGATGGCGTTTGTGATTTTTGTCCAGTCGGCGTCTTGAAGTCGGCCGGTACGCATCCGATCGGAATCAACTTGGGCTTCTGCAGACAAAATACGTTGCGTCAGTTCAGTTGCCGACATTTCCAATGAGAAGAACAAGACAGGCTGATTTGTGCGGCGGGCGACGCTGACAGCCATTCCAAGCGCGAATGCACTTTTACCCATTGCGGGACGAGCACCAACAATGTTGAGTGTTCCTGGTTGCAAACCAGAAAGAAGTTTGTCGAGCTTTGTGTAGCCAGTTGGAGCGCCTGTGATGTCTTGCTTGGCATCGAAACGATTTTCAAGAATCTGGGCAACTTGACCGGTGAGGTCGTGCAACTTGTGAAGCGAATCAGAGATTTGTTCATCGCCAAGTGCGAACACAATTTGTTCTGCTTTGTCGATAGCAATCCGAATGTCGCTCGGTGCCGAATAACCAAGATCTGCAATGTCGCTTGCACCACGAATGAGTCGACGCAGAATGGATGTGTCGCGCACAATCTGGATGTAACGGCCGGCGCTAGAAATTGATGGCGTTGCATTTTGCAGATCCAAAAGAAAGTTCAGACCGCCGAGTTCGTCAAGCAAATTACTTTTACGCAACTCTTCTGACACGGTGACAACGTCTACTGCTTGGGCTGCACCAGACAGCGTGCGAATTGCTGCATACACATGTGCGTGCGCTGGTTTGTAAAAATCTTCGGCAACCAGACGTTGCTCAATAGCAAGTCCAATCGGAATTTCATCTAGCAACATTGCGCCAATAAGAGACGCTTCAGCATCAAGGTTGTGCGGAGGAACACGACTATCTGAACGCGTTACGCGCCGGTTATCTGCCCTGTCGGGACGAGTGTCGCTTCTGTCATAGGTGTCGGTCATAGTGAACCTATACCTTGCCTGCATTTACCTGTGGATTGCTAGTGGATAACCCTGCGAAATACCTGTGGATCACGCTGGGGATAAGCACTCAATACTGGGGATAAAAAGATGGAGTGTTGTTAGCCGGCGACAACGGACAACTTGACCGTGCATTCAACGTCGGCATGCAAGCGAACGACGGCTGAGTGGGATCCTGTTGTGCGAATTGGTTGGCTCACAATCTTTTTACGATCAATAGTGACACCAGCTTGGGCGCCAAGAGCTGCAGCAATGTCGGCAGTAGTGACTGAGCCGAACAAACGACCTTCGTTACCCGACTTAGCTTTAACAACAAATGTCTTTGCGATAAGTACTTCTGCAACAGTTTGTGCTGAAGCACGATTGTTGGTTTCACGCAAGTCACGAGCACGACGCATCGCGTTTGCCTGATTGATTGCACCATCTGAGGCTGCCAATGCCAAACCATGAGGGAACAAGTAGTTGCGAGCATGGCCATCGGCCACAGTGACTATGTCGCCTCGACGTCCAACGCCAGCGATGTCTGCACGAAGAATTACGTTCATGATGAAACCTCTACTTCTGACTCAACTGCCTCAATTTCAACCGTTTCGGTGGCTTCTACGACTGCGTCCACTGCATTATCTGCATCGTCTGCATGCTCGATACCAAACGCGGAGCTGGTTGGCTGCTCGTCAAGTTCGAGTGTGGCTTCTTCTTCGCGACGGTCTACTCCGGCACGAGGTGCCTTAGTGCTGGTGACGCGCTTGGTGTACGGCAATAACGCCATCTCGCGAGCGTTCTTAATTGCGTTCGCAATATCGTGTTGCTGTTGCACGCTGGTGCCGCTCATCCGCTGGCTGCGGATCTTGGAGCGATCCGACATAAAGCGCTGCAACAAGGTGACATCTTTGTAATCGATGAACTCGACCTTGTTGTTGGCAAATGGGTTTGCCTTTTTCTTGAACTTACGATTGGCCTCGCGGGCGTTACGAATCTTGTTTGATTTACTCGTCATGTTGGTTGCCTCTTATTGGGGAAGTGATACGGGAAATGGATATGGAATTAGAACGGCTCTTCATCGGCAGGGAAATAATCGCCACCTGAAGAACCTGGATTGGAGTTGCCGCCGGAGTTACCGGCGTTGCCACCGCGATTGCCGCCACCGCCGGAGTTGCCTCCGCCGCCATCGGTACGTGGGGTGCGCTCGACAGATGCAGTGGCCCAGCGTAAGCTTGGTCCAATTTCATCGGCGTTGATCTCGATCGCTGTGCGCTTTTCGCCCTCACGATTCTGATATTCACGCTGCTCGAGACGACCAGTGACAATGACGCGCATGCCCTTTGTGAAAGTGGCAGCCGCGTTTTCGCCCATAGGACCCCAGGCCACGATGTTGAAGTAAGAGGTTTGCTCTTGCCATTCACCGTTGACTTGGTAACGACGACCCACAGCTATTCCGAATGAAGCAACGCCTTTACCACCAGTGGTGAAGCGAAGTTCTGGATCGCGAGTGAGGTTCCCAACGAGTGTGATTGAGTTTTCGGCCATGTTGTTGTCCTTAGCTATGAAGTGAATCAGAGAGCGAGTTGCTCGAAACGAACGGCCTAGACCGCTGAGATCATTCCGCGACGAGCTGCCTCGTCATCGGGGAGACGCAACAACTTGTGGCGCAGGATTGCATCAGAAATGCGGAATCCGCGTTCGACTTCGTCCATTGCTCCACCAGGAGCGATCACATTGAAGACGGCGTAATAGGCATCGTCTCTCTTGTTGATCTGATAAGCCAAGCGACGCTTGCCCCACCAGTCGGGATTTCCATGAATCTGACCGCCAGCGGCTGTAACCGAGGCAGTGATGTTCTTTAACCATGCATGGGCAGCACTCTCTTCGAGTTCGCCGCTGATAATAACCATGAGTTCGTAAGCACGCATTGCGTGTGACCTCCCTTCGGACCCAAGTACGATCTTGGGGCCCCACGGATGGGGCAGGGTGAATATGACCCCGTGAGCGTACCTGCTCTACGACACCGTGCCACAGGGGTGGCTCACCGAAATCCCTGTTGACCCCATGTGCACCGCCCTTAACCAACTAAGGCAACAACTTCAGCCTTCTTTGGCCACCTGGGTTCGCCCTCGACCAACGATTGGCAACACCTTTAATAGGTGGTGCCAACGGCACGATGGGCATGCTTCGACAACATAAGCCGCGTATTCATGGCCTGTGCGTTGCAATTTCACGATGTCGCTACGTTCGGTCACACATTTTCCGTGCTTGGGAAGTCCATGACCAAAGACATAGGTCACCAGCACCACATTGACCACTTCGCAGATCGGGCACAGCGTTTGGGAGGGTTCGCCAATATTGCGTGCGGCACGAATGAGTTCGGGGTGGGCATCACACACTGAATCACGGCTGAGACGGCCCTTTTTCACTTCGCTGATAACACCACGTCGTGCAAGACGGTGGTCGACAACTCCACCGCCACCTCTCAACATGTCAAAGGAGAAACCCATGACTACACAAGTTAGCCATAAGATGCGCAAATGTCAGATGCACATCCAACACTCACTGATGGTCGGGCCATCTCCTACGGGTCCTTTGTGCAAAACGAAGACGAACTGAGGGTCTGCGGCGACATAAAAGGCAAGCGGGTTCTTGAATTGGGACTGTTTGGCACTATTCCGAACTGTGTATCGATGGCCAAGCGAGGTGCCCGATCGATCGCCATTGACCCATCCACCGACGCCATCAGCAGAGCGCGTCAGGCCGCCATACTTTCCGATGTTGTGGTCGAGTTTCATCAGGGCGAACTCGCAGACCTCGGATTTTTAATGAACGCAGTCATTGACCTTGCTGTCTGTGTCCACCAGATCACATATGACACCGACATCGCCCGCTTGTTTCGCCAAGTTCATCGCGTTCTTCGTCCAGAAGCTGCCTTGGTGTTTGCAGTGAAGCACCCAATGTCGGCAATTTTTGATGGGAACGATCCAACAGCACGTCGTCAGTATGGTTCCACTACGCCAACAATTGGCGAACTCACCATGGCGCTGCAACGAGCAAACTTTGCAATTGACGCAATGCACGAATTGACATCACTGCAGCAACCCCGAGCAGTTGCTCCATCAACACTTGTTGTGCGTGCGCGCAAACTTGGTTCGTAAAAACTAATCAGCAGTACGACGCGCACGTTTATGTTTGTGCGCTGACTCTTTGTTTTCTTCCCACCACGCCATTAAGCGAGCAACGGCAACTTCGTCTCCGAGCAAGCCTTCGTCTAAACGAATCTCCATAAGAAATTCAAGCGCAGCACCGACTGCTGGTCCGGCTGGTAGATCAAGCAACCGCATCACTTCAAGGCCATCAATTTCTGGACGCAATGCTGCCAAGCCTTCACGCTTAGCTAAATCAGCCATGCGTTCTTCCATCTCATCCATGCGTCGAGACAGCATCTTTGCTTTTTTCTCGTTGCGTGTTGTGCAATCGCACCGCGTTAGCACATTGAGTTCTGGCAAATAGTCACCGGCATCTCGTACGTAACGACGCAACGCACTATCGGTCCATCCCATCTGATACGTGTGAAAACGCCCGCTTTTAGCCACTAATTCAGACACGGCAGTGATATCTGCAGAGGGATATTTCATCGCTTTCATTCGCTCGCGTGTCATTCGTGCACCAACTACTTCATGATGATGAAACGTGACGCCTTTGCCTTCTTTGAATCCGCGTGTACGTGGTTTACCAATGTCGTGGTACAGCGCAGCTAAACGTGTGATCCGAAAATCAAAATCATCACGAGCGTCGCGTTGCACATTTTCGACAACTGCAATCGTGTGCGTTAACACATCTTTATGACGATGGATCGGATCTTGTTCTAAACGCATCAACAGAAGCTCTGGCAAAAAATAATTAACAAGGCCGGTGTCTACGATGAACCACAATCCAAGACTCGGTCGTGTAGTCGTCATCAATTTGTCGAACTCAACTTGTACACGTTCTGCCGACACAATGGAAAGGCGTTCGGCCATGTCTGTAGCAGCAGCAATTAGTGCAGCATCAGGAACCATTTCAAACTGCGATATAAAACGTGCCGCGCGTAACATCCGCAGCGGATCATCACTAAACGATACTTCTGGCGATAGCGGCGTACGTAAGTTTTTTGTTAGCAAATCGGCAGCACCACCAAACGGGTCGACCAACACGGGTGAATCAGTAGTGAGCTCAAGTGCCATTGCATTAATCGTGAAATCGCGACGTGACAGATCCATTTCGATGTCGAGCGAGAACTGCACCTCGGGTTTGCGTGAATCAGGCGAATACGCCTCGGCCCGATGGGTGGTGATCTCAATAGTTCTCGCGCCGACCTTAAGACCAATGGTGCCAAAGCGCTCACCTTGGGTCCACAACGCATCGGCATAGGAACCAACAATCTGTTTAATCTCATCTGGACGAGCAGTGGTGGTGGCGTCGAGATCAATGGATGCAATATCGCTAGTGCCAAGGAGCAGATCGCGCACGGGACCGCCAACAAGAAACAACTTGTGGCCAGCATCGCCAAACAGGGCAGCCAACGGCGCCATTTCAGCGAGGACGGGTTCAAAACGTGGCGGAATCATGCTAGGACAAGGCTAGACATCCTGAGCTGAGAACTTGTCCCCCATTAGTAGTGGGCGGGTGCGAATGGTTGCTACTACGGTCAATGGAATGAAAGTGGCAGAACGCGAACTCGGGTCGGAGCTGATCTGGTCTGGGTCAGTCACGGTGCGGGTTCGCCCCTGGCCTGATCAGCCCACTTGTGGCTTTCTTGTTATTACTGCTGCCCCAGGACAAGAGCTCGTACTGCCCGATTCTGGCGTGATTGATGGCTGGCTAGATACCTTGGCCGCGTCGGGCTTTAGCCATGTACGAACGAACGCTCTTACCCCGCCGACTGTGCAACGACTCCTTGAAAGTGGTTTCAGCGTTGCCCAAGATCTGGCGTTACTGCAACGACAAAACAGCGCAGCAACATCTGGATCAACGCCTCAGACCCACACTGTTAATTCACACACCGTACGGATATTTTCAGGTCGTCTCGTACCTTCATTGTTTGGGCGAGCAGATTCAGTGCTAACACGGCTGTTAGACATTGACCATGCCGCCTTTGCACAACCGTGGAGGCTTGATCGCACAATGTTGACAGAAGCACTTTCGTCAACAAATCGCTGCAGAATATTTGTCTCGACTTCTCATGGTCAGGCCACTGGGTTCATTCTTGTCGGTGTAAGTGCACAACAGGGATACATCCAAAGGCTTGCTGTTGTTCCAGCGGCCCAACGAACAGGCACAGCCTCACACCTGTTGACCAGAGCCCTGGCATGGATTGACTCACAAGGATGTGACACTTCTATTGTGAATACAGACATCCATAACACTGCAGCTCTCGCGTTGTATCGCACATACGGCTTTGTTTCACTCGAGCACGGACTCACTGTTGTAGAAAGAAAACTGCAATGACCAGGCAACGGAGCCTGCTTCTGGCATGTGTTGCACTTGGTGCTTGTCTGGCAACATCACTTCCCGTGGCTAATGTAACCGGTGTATTGGCCGCTACTCCCAACGTGGAACAACTAGAAATCGTGTCACAACCATTCAATATATTGACTTCGGTTAATGCCCGATTCGTATTGAATACAACACTTTCTGTAGCAAGTGATGAACGAAATTTCCTAGAAGTTGCTCTCCACCGTCGCGTCGCGTCACGCGCTTCTTTTCAATTAATTGTCAACGGCGATGCTGAGCCAGGCGTGATTGACACATTGAAATTCACACTCGGCAAAGTTCCCAGAGACGCTCTCGGCCGTCTCGCTCCTGTCGTGCCTATTGACACACTCACAAAGTCTCCTGCGGCTTTGCTTATGAAATTTGACGGAATTTATCCGATCACGCTTCGCATCGTTGACTTTCAAACAAAGACCGTTCTTGCATCGGTTCTTACATTCCTCAATCGCCGAGATGCAACAATCCCCTCTCCAGTTATCCCCGTGGCTACATTTGTGCGACTCTCTGCACCGCCTTCATTGCTGAGCGATGGAACTATCGCCCTGACCGACACCACTCGCCAAGCAATCAGCCAGTTCACCTTGTTTTTAAGTAACACCACATCGCCACTCACTATTTCTGTCCAACCTGAATTGATTGCAGCACTTGCCCGCTCAACAGTGCCATCCGATGTTGAAATGTTCATGTCCTTGCTAGATCAATTACGTACTCGCTCCATCATTGCGGGTACCTTTGCGCCAACGGACCCATCTGCGCTCGCAGCATCTAGGTTGTCGGCTGAGTTCATCAAGCAACTTCGTTTCGGCGAACGCATCCTTCATAGTTATCTGCCTGATGTCACTGTCGAACGCACAACATGGGTTAGCGATAAGTACCTTGACTCCGATGGGGTGTCATTGTTACGCCGCGCTGGTATTACCACCATCATCTTGTTAGGTGGTGGTCAACAAGATGTCTCCGCTAAAAAGGGACCCTTTTATGTCAGTCGTCCACAAGGTTCTGAAAATATCGGCATCGCCGTGATCAGTGCTGACCAACAAGCCTCCATCGATCTTGATTCGACATCTATTTCCGGACCGATGTTGGCATACAGAGTTGCTGCTGGGATTATTGTGCAACGTGATGACCTCGTGGCCACAGGCGTTTCCCCCAGTGCAATACGTTTGTTGCTGAGTAACTGGGCAGGGACACTGCCCAACGGCTCGGTTCTTGACATCGCGACTCGGGCATTGGCAACAGCTCCTGGAATTGACTTGACTGACGCTTCTTCTCATCCAGCAGTAGACGCAACGTTTCCGGCGATGAGATTCGGGAAAAAAAGCCCCGCTACCTTGGCCGTTGAGGCCTCCACTGTTAACGCAGCACGCGCTGAACTTATTGGCTTTGGCTCCATGCTTGATAAGACATCGCCGTTGCTTGACACGTGGGAAGCACTTTTGGGCCTTGGCATGTCACCGACTGCTACTACGCCAAAGGCATACCTCAACACACTGCGCGCTCAACTGCGCGCCACAAAGCGGTCAATCACCATCACCACGCCTGAAAAGATCACCTTGTCCAGCAGGGACGGCATAATTCGATTGCAGTTGCGTAATGACTCCACCCAGCCGCTCACAATTTTTCTTCGCCTCAGCAGTCCAAAGTTGATGCTCACCAAGCCCTTTCGGCAAGTAGTACTAAAGGAAAAGAGCACAACGGACATTGCAATACCAGCCAAAACACGCACCAATGGAAGCTTTTCGATCGTTGTTCGTACCACAACTCCCACCGGCAACTTAGAAGTAGCCCCCCTGCTCACCATTACCACCCGCGTCAATACGATTGCTGGCCTTGGCCAACTTGTCAGCATTACCTTGCTGCTCGTGCTCATTGCATGGTGGTGGTCGAACCGTCGTTCCGCACGGCGCCAAGCAGCTGGACAGACTAGGGTTGCTCATTAATGAGCGTTCGAATTGTTACCGACTCCTCGTGTGATCTTCCCCAGGAACTGGCTGATGCACATGGAATTAAAATTGTCCCACTCAGCATTCGCTTTGGCGATGAGGAGTTCATAGACAGAACCACTATTACGACTGACGAGTTCTGGCGTCGTTGTGCTGGGTCAGCCCAATTACCAGAGACTGCAGCACCGCCGCCTGGTGATTTCATTAAGGCCTACCTAGACCTCAAGGAACAAGGAGCCACAAGTGTTGTTGTTCTCGCACTGTCCTCGGAGTTGTCGGCCACCATGCAAAGCGCTGTCAATGCCGCAAGAGATGTCGCCTCCGAGATCGAAGTCAGGGTCATTGATAGTCGCAATGCCTCACTGGCAATGGGTTTAACGGCTTTGGAGTGTGCCAAAAAGGCCCAAGCAGGAGCAACTATTGATGAGGTATGTGCCCTGGCTGAACAGTTGATCCCTCGCACATTTCTGTTTGGCGCACTAGACACCCTTGACGCTCTTAAAAAAGGTGGCCGCATTAGTAGTAGCAAGGCACTGATCGCAAATGTTCTGTCGATTAAGCCGCTCATCGCAGTGCGCAATGGCGTGATTGAAGAAGCAGGCAAACAACGCACCCGTTCCAAAGCTCTTGCTGCACTGATCGACATCCTTGGCGAACATACCGACACGCTCGAGCAGGTCGGAATCTCGCACGCACAATGCGCCGATATCGATGCATTTGTACAGATGGTCAAAACCGTCTACACAGGTGAAGTCATCATTAGTGATATCGGTGCTGTCATCGGAACACATGTTGGTCAGGGCACAATCGGTATCGCATACCGGCTTGCTCCCTAGATAGTTTCGGTGAGGGGTATACCTCACCGCGTGGCATGCCACAACTAGCGTCTATTCGCAGTCATGGCAGTATCACCTCATCCCGATTTCCTCATCGGCGGTCGCTACCGTCTTGAAGGTCTCATCGCGTCCGGTGGCATGGCAGATGTGTGGCGAGCAACTGACCTCAAACTGAACCGCGAGGTGGCTGTCAAACTGCTCAAAGAGTCTGTTATTCACGACAAAACTATTGCTGAAAGATTTCGTCGTGAAGCTCGTGCCCTCGCCCGACTTACCCATCCAAACATTGTTCCTGTCTACGACTGCATCGAAGAGGACGGCCAAGTTGCCTTGATAATGCGCCTCATTATTGGGAGATCTTTACGTACAGTTCTCGACGAAGCCGGTGGCGGCAACGGTAAAGCTGGAATTTTAAGCGTGCACCTCACTGTGCACATTGGCCGCGCAATTGCATCTGCGCTGGCAAAAGCACATCACGAAAATATTGTTCACCGCGATATCAAACCAGGAAATATTCTTGTGATGAAAAATGGTGAAGTGCTACTTACCGACTTCGGTATTGCTAAACCATTGCGTAGTTCGGCCGACGATGGAACTGATCTCACTGGATCCGACATAATGATGGGAACTGCCAAGTATTTGTCGCCTGAACAGGTACAGGGACGTGAACTTGATGGGCGTGCCGATATCTATTCACTTGGTCTTGTTTTGTATGAATGCCTTGCTGGAGAGGTTCCCTACAAAGGCGAAAACGACCAAGCTACTGCGATTGCCCGCCTTGAAGCAGACGTAACGCCGCTTGGTGGATTGCGCCCTGACATACCGAGCACAGTCATTGCTGTCATTCACAAAATGCTTCGTCGCAACCCATCTACCCGTTACCGCGACTGTACCGAAGTGGCAGCCGCACTGGAATCTTCTCTACAACAACTACACGATGCAGCAACTCCCGTCAGCGGTGTAATGGCAAAACCATCTGCACCCACTCAAAACCATCGCCGCTCAGGAACACTTCATGATCCACTCCTGCCCCCGCGTACATCACCTAACAGTGCTTCAGTACTTCACCCCCATGTCAGCCAAGTGGCACGTGAAAAGACACCTCAAGGAATTGCGCGAACTAAGTTTGCGTTACCCAAAGCACAAACTACATCGATGCGCAGCAATTACATTCCTATTGCACTTATTTTGGTTGCTGCCATTGTGATGTCAGTGCTGTTGTGGCGTGGATTACAAAATACAAAGTCAACTATTGGTGCACCCACTGTTTCTGGAATTGTCGTTGGCCCAGTCAGTGTTGTCGGGTTAAAGAGTTACGACCCAAATGGAGATGACTCACAAGAAAATGAAGCAATGATTCCTGCACTCACAGATAACAACCCAACAACATCGTGGACCACTGTGTGTTACGGAGACAAATACTTTGGTTCTAAGGGTGGCGTTGGGATTGTCGTACAACTTTCTGGCATTGGAGTAGGCACTCTGGCCACCACATTTATGAATGCCCCGTGGAATGCCGATGTGTACTCTTCAACAGCTGACGCCATACCCACAACACTCGACGGATGGGGTCTGCGTGTAGCGAATTCGTATGGCACAGAGCCTGGGGCGACAAAGTTTGATATTAAAACTCCCGGACGCAATGTTCTGTTGTTATTGCGAGAGGTTGGCCGCAGTACTTCTTGCAGTAACACCAACCCATATAAGGGTGTGCTGTCCGATCTCAGTTTTACATCGGGGCCCTGAGCCCGACTAAGCGAATAGTGCGCGCACGCTGACTATGGTTCTTCCTATCAAAGATGTTGAAGATGCTGTACTTGTGCGCCGTGCGCAACGTGGCGATGCCAGTGCAACCGACGTTCTTGTACGCCGCCACTACGACTCTGTGCGCACTGTCTGTCATCGCATCGTCATTAATCGCGCCGACGCAGACGATGCCACCCAATACGCCCTGATATCGATCGTCACAGCCCTTCCCCGGTTCGACGGTCGCTCCAAATTCTCTACCTGGGTCTATCGCGTCGCCACAAATGCTGCACTTGATGAAGTGCGTCGCATTGGTCGAAGGCCCCTTCCCACTAGCGACCCTGGGGTTTATGACTCTGTTGCCACCGACCGATCAGATGCTGTCGATGCACAGATGGACGTCAGTGCCGCACTCTCTCAGTTGCCAGAGGAATACCGCAGTGCTCTCGTGCTGCGACACATTGCTGATCTTGATTATGCAGAGATTGCCATCATCCAGGGTGTTCCAGTTGGCACCGTGCGTTCACGTCTAGCGCGTGGTCGAGCAGAACTAGCCAAGATTCTGGGGAACCAAACGGGCTCTTCAGATCGTCAGACCACTGCCACGAGTTCACCTTTACCCCTAGCCACACCATCAACCATGCAGAAAGGACTCTCCACGTGACATCACACCCTGATCCGAACGATGACGATCTAGATCCGCGTGTTCTGGCCGCTTTTATTGAGGTTCCCCCGATTGACGAAGCTATTCGTGAAGCCCACATTGCCGCTGCCCTGGCCTACGCCCCCACATTGTCGCGGGCGCGGCCTGCGTGGCTCAGTATTGCTGCGGCTTGCATCGCACTACTGCTCACGGGCGGTTTCGTTGGTCGCTTCACCACCTCGTCTCCAACAGTCCAAGCAAACGGCCCAAGCCCAAGGGTCTCGGCAGTAAAAAATGTCGCCATTGAATCCACAACATGTCGTTCCACGGTGACTGGCGCACGATTTCTCGGCACATATTCGATCACTGATGCTGTGCGGCTCATCTATATCGACTCACTCAATGTTCAGATCTGGGATGAAGAAACATGCAAAGTTGTCAGCACAATTCCTCATGCCCCCCCAGCACAACCCTGACAAGCGACGCGCCGACCATTTCCTCTGCTCCGTTAGGCTCTACCTATGGTGTCTAACCCACTCACAGATCCAGAATGGGCCGAGCGCACCGTTGCAGTGATCGACCGGTTTGTTCAAACAATTCGTCGTTACACCACCCAACCACTCATCACCGTGGCGCGTACGTTGGTCTTTGGGTTGCTTGGCTCGTTTGGAGTCGTTATCGTCATTGTTCTTTTCATCATCGGAGTCACTCGCGGTTTGCAGGCAGCTCTTGATTCAGTGACATCTCATCAGGCATCCGTTTGGATTTCCTATTTTATTCTTAGTGCCGTTTTTGCATTATTGGGATTAGTTCTCATGCGCCGGCGATTTTCTCGGGAAGAAGAAAAATAATGACCACCCACCACAATCTCATCATCATCGGCTCCGGCCCAGCAGGGCTGACCGCAGCTATTTACGCCGCGCGTGCCTCGCTTGCTCCTCTTGTCATCGAAGGAGAACCAAGTTCTACTAGCGACCAACCAGGCGGGCAATTAATGCTCACCACAGAGGTTGAAAACTATCCAGGGTTCCCCGAAGGCATCATGGGCCCAGATCTCATGATCCGTTTCAAAGAGCAGGCAGAAAAATTTGGTTCATCGTTTATTACCGAAAAAGTGACCCGCGTTGATTTCACGGTTCGCCCCTTTCGCGTGTGGGTCCGCGAGACTGAATTCAGCGCGGACTCGATCATCGTGTCCACTGGTGCACAGTCTTTGATGCTTGATCTACCTGGTGAAACCGCCCTCATCGGTCATGGCGTATCAACATGTGCCACATGCGACGGATTCTTTTTCCGCGGTCACGACATTGTTGTTGTGGGTGGTGGTGACTCAGCAATTGAAGAAGCCATGTTCCTCACCAAGTTTGCATCAAAGGTGTATCTCGTAGTTCGTCGTGATGCATTACGCGCGTCGCGGATCATGCAAGACCGAGCATTTGCAAATGAAAAAATTGAGATCTTATGGAATACGCAAGTCACTGAACTGCATGGCACAGAATTACTTACAGGCGTCACTCTCAAGGACACACGCGATGGCTCTACTCGACCACTTGCAGTGACAGGTTTGTTTATCGCTATCGGACATGTCCCAAATACAGCCATTTTTACTGGTGTTTTAGACATGGAAGACTCCGGCTACCTTCTCACCCGTCAAGGGTCAACGTACACAAACATCGAGGGCGTGTTTGCTTGTGGCGATGTACAAGACCACACTTATCGTCAGGCCGTTACTGCAGCAGGCTCTGGATGCATGGCCGCAATCGACTGCGAGCGTTGGCTCGAGTCTCAACACTAAAGCCGCTCATGACACCACGTATCGGAATTGTCACGATCTCTGATCGTGCTTCTGCTGGGATATACGAAGACCTCGGTGGACCAGCAATGCAGCAGTTTCTTTCCTCGTGTATCACCTCGCCATTTGAATTTGTTTCGCGCCTAGTTGCTGACGACGAGGAAACTATTTCGGCCACGCTCATAGATCTTGTCGACAATGAGCACTGTTGTCTTGTAGTCACAACTGGCGGCACTGGTCCTTCGCCGCGCGATGTCACACCAGAAGCAACCGCCAAAGTCTGCCAGCGAATCTTGCCTGGGTTTGGTGAACTCATGCGTGCTGTTTCGCTTCTTGTTGTTCCAACGGCAATTTTGTCCCGACAAATTGCTGGTAGCCGGGGCACAAGCCTCATTATCAATCTGCCGGGCAAGCCCTCTGCCATTGCTGATTGCCTTACCGCAGTCATGCCAGCAGTTCCCTTTTGCATCGATCTACTCGGTGGGCCTCGTTTGGAGATTGCACCATCACTTGGAGCGTTTAGACCCCCTTCTGCTTGATATTGACGGGTAGCATTCAGATCAACGAAAGGTTTGGTTATGGCTGCAGGAATTGTCACACTTACAAGTTCTACTTTTGATGAGGTTGTTAATTCGTCATCGACTCCGATCCTTGTTGATTTTTGGGCTGAATGGTGCGGTCCATGCAAACAGATCGCCCCTATTCTGGAACAAATTGCTGTAGAGCAACCGCAGAACATCACAATTGCAAAACTCAATATTGATGATTACGCCGATATCGCAGGGCGATTCAATGTCATGAGCATCCCGACCATGTTGTTATTTGTCAATGGTGAAGTAAAAGCTAAAATCGTTGGCGCAATGCCAAAGAATCGCATCCTTACGGAGTTAGCGCCATTTCTTCCGGCTTCCCTATAAGCCCAGGTCATCGCGGTCCCGCGGTACATGATCTTCAACGACGTTTGTCTGCTGCAGGGGTTTTAGCCCCAGAGTCTGCGGAAGATTCGCATTTTTGTGCGAAAACGCATGCAGCAGTTATTGCTTTTCAAGATGCACACGGTCTGGCTGTCACGGGCGACGTCGACGAACATATGTGGTCTGCACTGATTGAGTCGTCATGGTCGCTTGGGACACGTTTGTTGTACTTTCGCTCCCCCAATATTCGCGGTGACGATGTGGCGGATCTGCAAACACAGTTGAACAGAATGGGTTTTGACTGCGGGCGTGTTGACGGAATTTACGGGACAAAAGCTGTTCTCGCTATCACTGATTTTCAAATCAATCTTGGTCTTGAAGGCAACGGTATTTGCAGTCCAGAATTGTTGTTACTGGTGCAAAGTATGGGTACCCACTCGGGGACAGGACCCGGTGTTGCAGTCATTCGTGAGTCCGTCGGGCTTGCACGCCTTGATTCACGTAACGAAGCGCGCATTGTTGTTGGTTTGTTTAACGGTGCTGAACCACTAGCCCACGCCATCGCCCATCGGTTGCAGGTATCTCACCCACTCACAATTACTGTGAACTCTGATACCAGCGCCCAGGCACAAGCGGCCAATCAGTTCATTGCAGACATATACATTGGCGTTGAGCCATCAACTGACGCAGGATGCACAATTCAGTTTTACGAAGTTCCCACGTTTGTCAGTGTTGGTGGACGCAACCTTGCTGCTCGAATCACTGCTGCTGTGTCGGCGCGAATTCCTGAACTAACAATTCGAATTCAAGGATCGCGTCATCCCCTGTTGCGTGAAACTCAGATGACTGCAGTGTTGTGCTGCGTTGGTCCCGATGAAATCGTGTCGCTTAAGATCAATGCATTGAGTACGGCGCTGTGCGATGCCGTAGACGCCTGGCGTGCTGATCCACTCACTGAACTATAGTTATCCACATGTATTCCACAGGTGTGGATAAAGGGTCATGCTCTAGTGCACCATTATGGTTGATCCGTTGTGGATAACTACACCGTTGTTGTTCGTTGCTGGTTACGAACCGGACTCGGTCATTTTGCGATAAATGCGCTCTAGGTCGACTAAATCTGCAAAGTCAATTCCGACACGGCCCCGCTTGCCACTGATTGACACGCTCACTTTTGTATCAAGAAACTCAGCAAGAAGATTTTCTAGTTCCAAAAGTCCGGCTGGTCGTAATGTTGTTCCAGTTGTTACGACAGGCTTTGTTATGGCCCTCGTCCCACTGCGAACAGCATCTTCGGTGGCACGTACAGACCATCCATCTGCCACAGCTGTTACGGCTAACTCTTCCATCTGTTGAGCAGATGACGCCCCAAGAATGGCTCTGGCGTGTCCTGCAGACAACCGGCCATCGGCCAAAAACCCCTGAACGGCTGCGGGTAGCGTCAATAGCCGCAAGGCATTAGTAACTGCTGCGCGGCTTTTGCCAACCCTTTTTGCAATTCGCTCGTGTGTTAGTGAAAAATCTTCAGAAAGTTGCTGGTACGCCGACGCTTCTTCAAGTGCAGTCAGGTCTTCTCGATGAAGGTTTTCAACGAGAGCTTGCTCAACTGAATCAAGCTCTGTAATCTCGCGCACCACCACTGGCACCAACGACAGCTTTGCTTGTTGGGCTGCACGCCAGCGGCGCTCACCAGCAATAAGTTGATACTGGCCTGGTGCCATTTCTCTCACGAGCAAAGGCTGGAGTATGCCGATCTCTTTGATTGATTTGGCAAGCTCGTTCAGGGATTCTTCTTCAAAGTGAAGCCGTGGCTGATGTGGATTTGGCACGATTGATTCAGTCGGGACATCGCGCAATGCCGAAGCTGGCAAATTAGCTATGGGTGCAGCAGGCTTGGCCTTTGCCTTCTCGGGCGTGGCCGAATCTGGTTGTACCGCCCGTTCGGTCGGGATCAGGGTAGAAAGACCTCTACCTAGCTTTCGGTGTTCGACCATCACTGAGCTCCTTTGCCACTGCCCGATATGCCTTAGCGCCCTTTGATGTCGTGGCGTGTTTGAGCACAGACCGTTCCATTGAAGGAGCTTCAGCCAACTTAACGTTGTAGGGAATCGAGCTCTTAAAGACTTTGTCACCAAAGGCTGTACGAAGTTCTAGTTCCACTTCGGTGGACAGTTTCTTCGTACCTTCCGACATGGTCAGTAGGTAGTGGCGAATTTCAAGATCAGGATGCAATGCTGCCTTTACCTGCTTGACCACAGTGCTGAGATCGCGCAGACCTTCAAGAGCGAAGTACTGACACTGCACGGGGGCCAAAATGGCATCGGCGGCCATAAAAGCATTTACCGTGAGGCGCCCAAGAGTAGGTGGGCAATCAAGCAAGATGTAATCCCACTCATCCCTGCAGGCATCAATTGCATCTTTCAGTCTGGGCTGCGGAAACATTTCTGCCACCAGTTGTGCTTCTACTTCAGCCAGCAATTGTCCACTCGGAGCAGGAGCGACAAATAGGTTCTTTTCTGCAGTGGGTTCAATAATGGACTCTAAGGTGGCTTCCCGACGCAACACTTCTGCAATAGTCGGGGCGTCTTCTGGAGGATGAATCCCCAATCCAGAGGAGGCATTGCCCTGGGGGTCAAGGTCGATGATCAGCGTCCGAAATCCTAACTCGGCTAATGCCGCACCCAAATTGATAGCAGTGGTGGTTTTTCCTACTCCACCCTTTTGTAGCGAGATAGCAAGCACCGTGGTGTTCTGGGCATCGGCCATTAGAAAGACAGGCTCGCTGGGCATAGAAAGGGGAGGCACATGACTCAAGTGTACCGATGCCCTGTGGACAGCAGGTGGATGCGATGAGATGTTTCACGTGAAACATCTGAAGGTTTTGAATCTGCCGATTGTTTCACGTGAAACATTGCAAACCCAATGTTTTCAAGTGGTTGCTTGAATCCGAACCACTCCAGGGCAGTATTCTACGGTGTCGTAGCCGGCTGAAAAAAGCATCGCGCTGGGCCACCGAGAAGGGTCGCTGACAGGTGGTTCGGAGACCATAAGGGTCCCTCCGTTTTTTAGGAGGGGTCGCGCCATAAAGGCCGTGACCTCAGGGCTGGCAAATCCTCGGCTCACCACCACGTCGTAACAACCCTGGTGCTCGGGGTCCTGTCCCAGGTCGGCAACATCACTAGTTAGCGCTGTCGCGCGCTGCGACAACCCCATCGACGCGACTGCTCTGGCGAGGGCGTCCATTCTGGTGGCGCGCCTATCAACCAAGACAAGGGAGATGTCTGGCCGATCGACGGCGATAACAAGGCCAGGGATCCCAGCGCCTGTCCCGATGTCAATCACACGTAGGGGTCCAGGGGGGAGTGCTGCCACAAATTGGCGCGAGTGAGCAATTACCTCACTAATAGGGCGATCTCCAAGAGTCCCCACCCGCTGGGCAGTGAGCAGGACCTCTTCAAGAGAGCGGCGGGGTTCAGGCTTATTGAGCAGGCTCAACAACAACACGGCGTCGAGGATCGTCGCCTTCTGAACGAGTCACAACGCCTTCAAACTCGACCAAGGTGTCGTGGACAATTTTGCGATCTGCTGAGGTCATTGGCTCCAGCATCCGAGATGAGCCGGTTTCTTTCACCTCTGCAGCAACCTTGGTTGCAAAGCGGCTCAGTGCCTCACGACGACGCTCGCGGTATCCCGCAATATCGATCCGTAAGCGGGTGTCCTGATCGCCGAGACGGCGCTGGCTTGAGACCCGAGTGAGGTCTTGGATCGCCAACAACGTTGCGCCCCCAGGACCAACCAACAGACCCAATTCATCACCATCTACGCGTACTTCAATGTCTTCTTCTTCGCGGTGCACCGAAACGGTTCCTTGTGTGCCAAAGGCTGCGACAAGACCAGTGAGGAACTCGGCTGCTGCTTTGCCCACTTCGTCTGGATCCACTTCTACCTTTTCGCGAGGCTCACGAGGCTCACGTGGTGCCCGCTCCTCACGCGGGGCGCGGTCACGATCGCGGTTGTTATTGCGCGCTGGGCGTTCACTACTTGGCTTATCGTTTGACTCTTGCGTGCTGTTGTCGTTTGACTCTTGCGTGCTTTTGTCGTTTGGCTTTGGGCGTGGACGGCGATCTCGCTCTGGTTTACCGCGAGGTGCAGCAGGGCGAACCCTGGCCCGCACGCGAGCTTCGCCCCGTGTACGACCAAATAGGCCTGGCTTTGGCTCTTCGATAATTTCGAATTCAGCGTCGTCTTCTGCGACTCCCAATTGGTCAAGGGCCAAACCCTTGGCTTCTTCGAGTGATTCTCCTGTTGTTTCTACCCATTCCATGATGTTCTCAATTCTGTTGGATCGGTGTGCGAACGATGTCGCGCATTACTTGTTTCGCTTGCTCGGGGGAACCGGCCGCGTTGGTCGCCCACTTGGGGTGGGACGATTCTTGGCTGGGGTCACCCTTTTGCTCTGAATAGGAGCGGGTGCTTGCGATTGTTCACTCTTGTGCTTGCTTGGCTTAGCGTCATTGGACTCTTTGCCCAACTCTCGCGCCTGAGCACTTGCGGCATTGGCTTGCTGGCCAAGCCCCTCTGCGCCATAGAAACGGCGAGTGATATAAAACTGTTGAATAATGCGCACGATTGCTTGAACCATGTAATAAACGACCAAGCTGGTTGGCAAAAACACTTGGAACAAGGCAAATGCCACTGGCAAGTACTGCATGATTTTTGCCTGAGTAGGCGACATTGTTGGGCTTGTTGCCCGGCTAGCGACCATTCGCTGTTGCACCAGGAACAGTCCACCAAGAGCAACGACAAGCAGGGCATACCAAATACCACTAGCAAAGTTCGCCTGCATCGCCCTGGCCGGGGTGATGGCTAGGTCAAGCCCAAACGACAACATTTGCTTTGAGCCATCAAGCGCCTTGTACAACTCAGACGTATCAGTGATGTGCTTCGGGTCGAACGTGCCGTCTTTGCCCATCCTGGTAAGGCCCTGAAGCACCTGGAACATAATGAAGAACACCGGCATCTGGGCGATCAGCGGCAAGCAGGACGCAAGTGGGTTGACCTTGTGCGCTTGGTAAAGCTTCATCATCTCTTCGTTGAGTTTTTGGCGGTCACCTTTGTACTGGTTTTGCAATTTTTTCATTTCCGGTTGGAGACGTTGCATTTCAAGCATTCCTTTGGTGCTTTTCAATGTCAAGGGGGTGATCAAAAGCATGATCGCCACAGACACAAGGGCGATGGCTAGCGCATAGTTGTGCACCCATCCGTAGAAAGCAGCCATAAGCCAGGCAAACGGTTGAAACATAAGAGGTCCTTTCTAAACGCGTTCTCGAGGCGCGGGAACAAGATCAACGCCGCTTCGACCAAAAGGCCGACAACGGCTAAGGCGCCCGATTGCAAGCAACACTCCACGACCAGAGCCGTGGGTTTCGATTGCCTCTGCGGCGTAATGAGAACACGAGGGGTAAAATCGGCAAGGCGACAAACGCCCCTGTCGGGCCCACTGGTATCCGTGGATTGCCTTCAGTAGCAGGCTTTGTGTGTTTGTGAATTGAGAATCCTCTGGCAGCGATTTTGTTGTCATCGCGGTCCTGCCTGAACACATTTGGCCAACAATTGGTCGAGGTGGCGCCCCAAAACAGAGAACTCAAGGCCGTTAGCCCGAAAGGAAGCCCCAAATACATACACCCCAGGAGTCATCGCGCTTTCACGAGCTTTAACCAGCTCGCGCAATTGGCGGCGCAGGCGGTTGCGCCGCACGGCAGATCCGAAGGATCGCCCAAGGGCATACCCGACCAAGGGCTGAGAAAGAGTGGAATCAGGCAACATGGTGCACGACAATGGTCCGGAGCGAACATGGCGACCTTCCGCGCGAACGCGTTGGAAGGTGGATCGGCTCTGGATTCGGCCGATCAAGCGCTCAGCTTGTGACGGCCCTTTGCCCGACGCGACTTCAAAATAGCGCGACCAGCACGGGTGCTCATACGGTGACGAAAGCCATGTTTGCGGAGCTTGCGACGATTATTTGGCTGAAAGGTGCGCTTCATGGCGCCTCCAATTGGGAAAAGCTCTGCAAGACAGAGCGCGGGCTAATATGACGTGTTCCTGCTCCAGAGGAGCGAGACGAACATCGTCCACAGGCTAACGCCCCTGCGCCCCGTCCCACCGCGAACCACCAAATTTGGGATATCCACAAGTCCTGCTAAGTTTATCTATCCCAGCAAAACACCCCATCGCTTATCCACACCCTGTGGATTGTGCTGTGGATAACCCAAAGGAGGCCCTGATGAGCAACCACGAAGCCGTCTGGAACGCAACTGCACAACTCCTTAAAGCTCAGGTCTCAGAAGGTGTGTGGTTTTCTACTTTCAACGATGTCGTCGCACTTGCTAGCAACGATGAATCTCTTTTATTGCAGGTTCCCAACACTCATGTGCGCGATCGAATCGTCACTCGCTATCGCCCTCTTGTTATCGACGCGCTTGACGAAATAGGCGAAAGCGATCGCGAACTCATCATCGAAATCAGTGATCTACACCCAGCCGACGATTCACAAGCAGCACCACGCCACGACAACAACCCTTCCACCACGAGTCAAACACCCAGTACTAGTAGGGGTTTTGCTGTAGGACTCAACCCTCGTTATACCTTTGACAACTTTGTAAAAGGCGCCTCTAACCAGTTCGCTCTTGCTGCTGCACTGCGTGTTGCAGAAACTCCTGCACGTTCATACAACCCGTTGTTCATCTACGGACATGCCGGTCTTGGTAAAACGCATCTTCTGCAAGCAATCGGTTGGTACGTGCATGCGCACTACGCCCATTACGAAGTTCGCTATGTCTCGACTGAAACATTTCTCAACGAATACGTCGATGCGATTCGCACAAACACCACCTCGGCCTTCAAACGGCGCTACCGAGATGTTGATGTTTTGTTGATTGACGACATCCAGTTCATGGAAGGAAAAGAAGGCCTCCAAGAGGAGTTTTTCCACACCTTCAACTCCCTCCACGGAGCAAACAAACAGATCGTTATCTCCTCCGACAGGATGCCTGACGCCATTCCGACATTGGAAGATCGCCTTCGTGGCCGTTTCCGCTGGGGGCTCATCACCGATATTCAGCCTCCCGACCTCGAGACCCGGTTGGCCATCTTGCTTAATAAGGCCGAGCGGGACCACACCCCGTTGCCAGCTGATGTCATGGAATTCATTGCCACAAACGTCACCTCCAACATCCGCGAACTAGAAGGCGCACTTATCCGCGTCACGGCCTATGCCAACTTGACCCGCGAGCCAGCCTCAATCGAGATGGCCCAGCACCAACTGGCCGACCTTCTTACTGCAACAGCACCCCGGCCACGCACCGATGAAGAAATGCTGACCGAAATCGCCGGCTACACCGGGTTCACGGTTGAAGCAATTAAGGGCAAATCACGACAGCGGCCCCTCGTATCAGCGCGCCAAATTGCTATGTACATCTTTCGCGACATGACAGAGCTCAGTTATCCAGCCATTGCTCGCCTTTTTGGTGGGCGAGACCACACCACGGTCATTCACGCGGTTGACAAGACACAACGATTAATGCGCGAAGACAAAAAGACGTTTGATCAAGTCACCGACATCATCACCCGCCTAAAGAAGTCCTAGAACCATGACAACAAGGGCTGTGAATCTCGTGGGGATGACCCTGTGTGGCTCCTGTGGTTACACGGGGACAAACCATGCGTCATCCACACACTGTCGAGTTACACGACTGCAACCTGTAGATAATGTCAACCATTCGTACACACCCTGTTTTCACCAACCACACGCATTTGCAGACCACTATCCACAATCCACAGCCCTTATTACTATTAATACTCTTTATAGGCACTTCCTGTCACCAACAATAAAACCGTCTTACACTGGTGCAACATTCACGAAAGAAACATCATGAAGTTCAGAAGCGAACAAGGAATTCTCGCCGAAGCGTTAGGGGCTCTTGCCCGAATTGCCTCAAGCCGCAATGCCGGAACACCGGCTTTGTCTGGAGTCAAAATGACACTCACTGGCGACACGCTGGTTGCTTCAAGCACAGACAACGATATTTCTTTGCAGTTTATTGTTCCAGTTGGGGGAGAAACCGACGGACAAGGGCTTGTCAGTGCGCGAATGCTCAATGACATCATTCGCGTTATGCCAAGCGGAAAAGTTTCTGTTGAGATATCTGGCGACACGGCACATATTTCAGCCGGTCGGTCACAGTTCACGATCCCAACACTGAATGCAATTGAGTTCCCACGCACCCCTGCCTCAACAGGGGAGCCGGTCACTGTTTCCGCTAGCGCATTTAAAACTGCATTATCCCAGGTTGTGCTCGCAGCAAGCAACGACACACAAAAGCATCACCTCACTGCTGTCCTCATGGCATCAACACCACGCGGAATTCGTTTAGTGGCAACCGATGGTTATCGATTAGCAATGAGAGAAATAGTGGGCATGAGTTCAGTGTCAGAGGATTTATTTCTTATCCCTGCGCGCGCACTTGCAGAACTACAACGCCTCCTCGACATGTCAGACGAGATCACAGTTCGGTTCAACGAGATTGATGCAACTTTTCAATCACCCACAATGACACTGACCACGCGTCTTATCAATGCAGAATATCCTCCGTACCAGACGATCATTCCCAAAAACAACACGAACAACGCTGTTATCAACCGCGAAGAACTTCTTGACGCACTGCGTCGTACGAGGGTTCTTGCTTCGGAGATGACACCAGTGCGGTTACGTATGTCCAATGAAGGAATCCGTTTGACCGTGCAACTCACCGACGGCAGTACGAGCGTTGAAGACATTGACGCCGTTTTTACGGGAGAAGAAATTACTGTTGCCTTTAATCCCGATTATTTGTCTACCGGCGTTGATGCGTGCGGCAGCGAAGAAGTCAACATTGCAACTAGTGCTGCAAACAAACCGGCGATTGTTAGTCCAGTAGGCGACGACACGTACTTGTACCTGCTTATGCCGCAACGTCTCTGATTCACAGACGGATGATTGCGCGCTTCGTCACACATGATCACACGCATTGAACTCATCAATTTTCGTTGCTATCGCAATGAAGTAATTGAACTTAACCCCGGGGTGACAGCAGTGTTGGGGTTGAACGGCCAAGGCAAAACAAGTCTTGCTGAAGCAATGAGCTACCTTTCTACGCTAAAAAGCTTTCGCGGTGTCCCCAATGATGTGTTGGTGCGCGATGGAGAAGATTCTGCGTATATAAGAGCCATCATCGTGCACGATGATGGCCGCGAAATTTTGGTTGAAGCAGAAATTAATCGAGCGGGCAGAAATAAAGTTTTAGTTAATAAACAACGCTTGGCGCGCACAAAAGATTTGCTGGGCGTGGTGCGCTCCACTGTGTTTGCTCCAACGGATTTGCAGTTGGTATACGAAGGCCCTTCTGTGCGACGTGACATGCTCGACGATGCCCTTGTCTCGCTCGCACCGCGCAATGATGCGTTGTGTACGGAACTTGACCGCATCCTTCGTCAACGCAACGTCTTGCTTAAACAAGCATTCGGGCGTCTCACTCCAGAGATTGAAATGACCCTTGACGTATGGGATCAAAAATTGGTTGATGTCGGCACGCGCTTGGGCAATGCGCGAGCAGAGTTGGTCAACGACCTGCGACCTCTTGTACAAAGTGCGTATCAAGAACTAGCAGGAGAACATACTGCTGTCGACATTGTGTATGAACCAGAGTGGCTAGACAGGGGCCTAGCAGCAGCGCTGAAGGCTTCGCGCGCCGAAGATGTGCGTCGGGCGCTCAGCACTGTTGGGCCTCATCGAGACGACGTGGTGCTGAAGGTGAAAAACATGCCAGCGCGCTCACACGCGTCACAAGGGGAGTGCCGCACCCTGGCGTTGGCATTGAGGTTTGGGATTCATCGGTTGGTCACAGATGCTTTTGGCCAAGCACCGCTGTTGGTTCTTGATGATGTGCTCTCAGAGCTAGACCCCAGCAGGTGTGAGGCACTATTGCGCCACATCCCTCCCGGCCAGGTACTCATCACCACGGCACACCCTCTTCCTGAATCGGCACATCCCGACAGCATGATCAGGATCTCGCAGGGAACCATCGTGCCACTGACAGAGACAGACGGAACTTCACTATGAGCAATTACAACAGCGACACGGGACAGGGCAAAGACCCTCTTTCGTTGGGCCATGTTTTAGGAAGAGTGCTGCGCCGGATGAAGGTGTCGGATAAGGCCAGCGCAATGGGCATTTTTGGTCAGTGGAGGCTCATTGTGGGAGATGCTGTGGCAGACCACGCTATTCCAAAAAAACTGGAAAAAAGAAAATTGACTGTTGAAGTTGATGATCCTGCATGGGCAACGCAATTGAAGTTTCTTGAGTCTCAGTTGTTGACAACGTTGCGCCAACATGTGGGCGACGAAGTTGAATCTCTTGATATTCGTGTCCGCCGTTCCCGATAACTGCACTCTCGAATTGGTAGGATATTTACGCGATGAATTCACCTAAAAAGGCTCCCTCCAAGAACCCTTCAGCTGACTACGGCGCGAAAGATATTCAAGTTCTTGAAGGTCTCGATCCCGTCCGTAAGCGTCCCGGTATGTACATCGGGTCGACAGGGCTGACTGGTTTGCACCACCTCATTTGGGAAGTCGTCGACAACGCCATCGACGAAGCCATGGCCGGGTTTTGTACTCGCATTGGCGTCATATTGCTCGACGATGGAGGATGTCGCGTAGAGGACAATGGTCGCGGCATTCCAGTGGATCCGTACCCTTCTGGCCCACATAAGGGTAAAAGCGCAGCAGAAGTAGTGCTTACCGTGTTGCATGCTGGCGCCAAGTTTGGCGGGGAAGGCTACAAAGTGTCTGGCGGTCTTCACGGTGTGGGTGTCAGCGTTGTGAACGCATTGTCCAAGCGTGTCGATCTTGAAATAGACCGTGACGGAAATCGATATGAACTTGGTTTTGTGGACGGCGGTAAGCCAACGGGCAAACTAGCTCAAACTGGCTCCACTCCACCGCGGGGTCGTAAAACTGGCAGCACCGTCACTTTTTGGCCAGACGACACTATTTTTGCTTCAGAGGGAACAGAGTTTGTGGCTCGCACCGTTATGGAGCGCCTGCAAACAATGGCCTTTCTCAACAAAAATATCGAAGTGGTGTTCTCTGACGAGCGTCCAGGTAAAGAACAAACGGTCACTTTCCAGTACAAAGGCGGCGTTGTTGATTTCGTGAAGCATCTCAACGCAACGAAAGAACCGTTGTTCAACAAAGTTGCTTCGTTAGAAGACGAAGACGAAGACGAAGGTATGCAGCTCGACATTGCGATCCAATGGAACACGGGTTACTACGAAGGTATTCACGGATACGCCAACGGCATTTCAACCACTGAAGGCGGCATGCACGTTGAAGGATTCAAAACCGCACTTACATCGGTGATCAACAAATACGCCCGCGAAAAAAATATCATCAAAGAAAAAGATGACAACTTGCTTGGCGAAGACATTCGTGAAGGAATTACTGCAATCATCGCTGTCAAGCTTCGCGAACCACAGTTTGAAGGCCAGACCAAAGCCAAGTTGGGCAACGTGCCGATGCGATCCTTCGTGCAAAAGTCGACCAACAAGTATTTGGCGGAGTGGCTAGAAGAAAACCCCGCGGAAGCAAACAAGGTAGTAAAAAAGGCAACGGCCGCTGCCCAAGCTCGTCTTGCTGCAAAAAATGCACGCAATGCTGTTCGGCGAAAGACATCGCTAACTGGCGCAGGCATGCCAGACAAACTGAAAGATTGCTCAAGTGGCAATCCGTGGGAAAGCGAACTGTTCATTGTTGAAGGTGACTCAGCCGGTGGTACTGCTGTTGATGCACGCGATCCTCGCACACAGGCCATCTTGCCTGTGCGAGGAAAAATTTTGAATGTGGAACGTGCTCGCCTAGATAAAATGTTGAAGAACACCGAAATTATTGCGCTCATTACAGCCATTGGCGGTGGTGTTGGCGAAGAATTCGATGCAAGCAAAGCTCGCTATCACAAAATAATTGCTTTGGCCGACGCTGATGTTGATGGCAGCCATATTCGTACGTTGTTGTTGACTTTTTTCTATCGCCAGATGAGACCAATGGTGGAGGCGGGCTATGTGTATATCGCTCAGCCACCTTTGTATTCCACTGAAGTTGGAAAAGAAAAGGTGTATCTCAAAGACGATCTTGCAAAGGCCGCGTTTTTAGCCGAGAAGCCGAATCATAAAAAAGAATTTCAGCGCTTGAAGGGTCTTGGTGAAATGGACTGGGAAGAGCTAAAAAGCACCACAATGGATGCTGCCACCCGAACGCTTCTCCAAGTCACTGTCGAAGATGGAGCACTTGCCGATGAAGTGATGAGCGTGCTCATGGGTGACGATGTGGAAAGCCGCAAGAAATTTATTACGACCAATGCGCGCGATGTGCGCAACCTCGACTTCTAAACACGGCAGGGTACGCACATGAGCGATGTCAATTCACCACCACCAAATGATTCCATCCAGCCTGTTCCTTTGCAGGACGAGATGGAGCGGTCGTTTCTTGACTACGCAATGTCGGTCATCATGTCGCGCGCGCTTCCCGATGTGCGCGATGGTTTAAAGCCCGTTCATCGTCGCATTATTTGGGACATGGAACAGCAGGGTTTCCGTCCAGATCGACCATTCGTCAAATGCGCGCGTGTTACAGGCGACACGATGGCGCGCTATCACCCGCATGGAGACAGCGCAATTTACGATGCATTAGTACGCATGGCTCAGCCGTTTTCGTTGCGTCATCCGCTTATTGATTTCCATGGCAACTATGGTTCTCCTGACTTTGGTCCTGCTGCTGCGCGATACACAGAATCACGGTTGCATTCACTAGCCATGAGACTTCTCGACGGGATCGACGAAAATACCGTCGACATGATTCCCAACTACGACGGAACATCAGAAGAACCACGAGTTCTTCCTGCACGATTCCCCAACTTGTTGGTGAATGGAAGCCAGGGCATCGCTGTCGGTATGGCCACAAGTATTCCGCCACACAACTTGGGCGAAGTCATCGATGCAACGATTTATCTCATTGATAATCCAGGCGCAACTCCCGATGACCTCATGCAGTTTGTGAAAGGTCCAGATTTTCCAACGGGCGGATCCATCATGGGTCGTGCCGGAATCATTGATGCATATCGCACAGGGCGCGGAAGCATCAAGATGCGCGCAAAAATTGCTATTGAAGAAGGCCGCAAGGGGCGAATGGAAATTCGTTGTACTGAACTGCCATATCAAACCAGCTGTTCGTCCATTGCCGCACGAATACAAGAACTGGTAGATGGCGGCAACCTTGAAGGCATCTCTGATGTCAACGACAACTCCTCTGGCGGCAAGACAAGCCTCATCATCGAACTTAAGCGCGACGCCAATGCCAACGTTGTTCTCAACAACTTGTTCAAGATGACTTCGTTGCAAACAAGTTTCCCTGTCAACATGGTTGCACTTGTCGACGGAGTGCCACGCACCATCAACTTGGCAGATGCACTTAACGGATATGTGGTGCATCAAATCGAAGTCATTACGCGGCGCACACAATTTCGTTTAGATAAAGCCCGCGATCGTGGTCACATCTTAGAAGGTCGCCTTAAGGCGCTGAACGTAATTGACCAGATCATCAAGGTGATCCGTGAAAGTGACGATCCTACGTCGGCAAAAGAAGCTCTCATGAAAGAGCCATTCGAATTTTCCGAGCGCCAGGCAATCGATATTCTTGATATGCAGTTGCGTCAATTGACACGTTTGTCACGTATCGATCTTGAAAAAGAACTTGCAGACGTACAAGCAAGAATCGCAGAATACGAATCGATCTTGACTTCCGATGTAAAAGTTCGCACTATTATCAAAGACGATCTTGCTTCAGTGCGAAAAGATTTTGCAACTCCACGCGTGTGCATACTTACTCACGATGTCGGCGAAATGAGCCTGGAAGATCTTGTCGACGACAAAGAGTTGGTCATCGTGATGACAAACGCTCAGTATGTCAAAGCAGTTTCTGCAGATCAGTTCCGAACCCAAGCACGTGGCGGCCATGGGGTCAAGGGTGCAACCCTTAAAGAAGATGATCTTGTGCGACGCGTTATCTTCACAACGGCGCATGCCTATCTGTTGTTCTTTTCAAACAGAGGACGCGTCTATAAGTTGCGAGCAGCTGATATTCCAGAACGCGAACGCACCGCAAAGGGCATTCCAATTGTCAACTTGCTGCCTATGCAGGCAGGCGAAACAGTGCAAGCAATTATCGACACGCGAGAATTCCCCGGCGAACGCTTCTTGTTCTTTATTACAAAGGGTGGCCAAGTCAAAAAGACAGCGTTTGATGCGTATAACTCCAGTCGCCGCGATGGTCTGATTGCACTCAACCTGAAAGAAAACGACGAACTCGTTCGCGTGATTGAAACATCAGGCGATGACGACATCTTTATTGTGAGTCGTTCCGGCCAGGTCATTCGTTTCAATGAAAACGAAGTTCGACCGATGGGTCGAACAGCAGCAGGTGTTCGGGGCATGAAGTTGCGTGCTGGTGATGAAGTTGTTTCTGCAGATCCTGGTCGCGGAGATGATGCATTACTGATCGTCTCCGATGCTGGATATGCAAAACGCACCCAGATTGTTCACTTCCCGCGCAAGGGTCGTGGAACGCTTGGTGTTATTGGCGTCAAGATTTCTAGCAAAAAAGGCAAAGTTGTTGCCGCATTTATGGTGGGTCTTGAAGATGAAATCGTGGCGATTGCTTCTAATGGCGTCACCATCCGTACCGAGGTCAAGCAGATCTCCAGTCAAGGACGCACAGCAACAGGAGTGCGTCTTATGAATCTGGATGATGGAGCTTTCGTTGCCTCGGTTGCACCAATTCTCAGCACAGATTCAGAATAAAAACTCGCACACGCGAGGAAGCGTCACGATTTTGTCGTTGTGGTGGCTCTCCATCACTGTTGTTGGTTGTGCTTGCCTCGGAGTTTTCACGGTGCACTATCAAGACCGCGCTCAACTACGACACAAAGCAGACGCCGTAGTTCTGGCCTATGTATCAAACGGTGATGTAGCAGCAAGACGACTTGCAATGGCAACGGGAGTGCAGATCGATCGGGTCGGGCACAATGTAGGCGGAGTGGTGACGGTGTGGGTTTCCAACAGTGTCGGTTCTGCCTCAGCATCGGCCACACCGTGAACCCACTGAAGGCGCAAAGTCAATACACTGCACATGTGGATAGCACCAAGCAGAGCGCAGCATCTCAGGGGCCGAGTCGGCGCAGGGTGCGCAAGGTGACAAGAGTCGTTCGCGACATCGACACATGGAGCGTGTTCAAAGTGGCAGTAGTTGTTCACGTGGCGCTGTATCTCATGTTTCTCATGGCGGGGGCACTGTTGTGGAATGTCGGCACAGCAACGGGCACCATTAGCAATATCGAGCAGTTCATGGCCTCGTTCGGGTGGGATTCATTTTCCTTCAACGGTGGTCAATTATTCGTGTCGCTTTCTCTTTTGGGGCTATTTGGCATTGCGCTTGGTACGGGATTATGGGTTTTGGGGGCCGTGGTGTTCAATCTCGTGACCGAATTGGTGGGTGGAATCAGGGTCACAGTGCTTGAAGAAGAAGTGGTGGCTCGCCCAGTGGACCAATCCACCCCCAACTGAATCGCTGTAGCTCCCGGCATTGGCAGTAGCGCTTGCTAGCCGAAAAATGTCGCGGCAATTTCCTTAAATAAATTCAAGTCAACAGTGCGCGTCCTGCCCTGCGTAACGGTCATCGCCTCGCGAACAATCTGGTCGCAGCGCAATACGACCATCTGTCCGAATGCTTGCTCGTGTACTGCATCGATTGCTGCCAAACCAAAACGCGTCGACAAAATTCTGTCGGAAGCGGTCGGTGTGCCGCCACGTTGCACATAGCCGAGTTGCACCACCCGCGACTCGTACCCCGTGAGCGCCGCCAACTCTGCACTGACAAAGTAAGAAATGTCACCGTGCACATGCTGCCCGTTCTTGGGTCGAGCGCCCTCGGCCACGACGACAACAGATGCGTAGCGTCCGCGATCGTGGCGCCGCGCAACGATCGTTGCTAACTCAACAATGTCGAAAGGCATCTCGGGGATCACGATCGCCGTCGCCCCGCCAGCGATACCCGAATGCAAGGCGATCCATCCTGCGTCGCGACCCATCACCTCGACCACCATCACGCGGTCGTGACTCTCGGCGGTCGTGTGCAACCTGTCGATAGCGTCGGTGGCGATCTGCACCGCAGTCTGAAAACCAATGGTGACGTCGGTACCTACGACATCATTGTCAATTGTCTTGGGCACGCCGATAACCGGCAAGCCGTGCTGTTGGTGCAACATCGAAGCCACTGTCAGCGAGCCGTTGCCGCCGATCACGATCAACGCATCGAGTTGCTGCTCAACAAACGCGCGTTGCGTGCGGGCGACTCCGTCTTTACTCTCGAAAGGGCTGCCTCGTCGCGTACCCAAGATCGTGCCACCCTTGGGCAAGATGTCGCGAACTGCTGCCACATCAAGTGCAATTGTGCGCTGTTCCATGACCCCATCCCAGGCGTCGAAAAACCCGACGATCTGATCACCCTGAGCCTCGCCCTTGCGTACTATCGCCCTGATCACCCCATTCAACCCAGGGCAATCTCCGCCCCCAGTCAAGACCCCAACGCGCATAACCGCATCCTATGCGTGACTATGCGTGGCTATGCGCAAAGATAGAGCCATGACCGTCACCGTAACCATTGTCGATCATCCGATTGCTGCTGAGGCGCTCACACATCTGCGTGACATCAACACATCCAACCAATTCTTTCGCGCCGAGATGCGCAGGCTGTCGCTCATCGTTGTCGCTGAGGCTGCGCGCTCACTACCAGTCATTAAAATTCGCGTCACTACTCCACTGGCAGAAACAGACGGAGTGCAAATCGCACAGCGCCCCGTGCTCGTACCAATTTTGCGCGCCGGCCTTGGCATGTTGCCAGCCGCGATGGAGTTGTTGCCCGATGCCGACATTGCAGTCGTTGGCGTGCAACGCGACGAACTAACACACGCGCCGAGCGAATATGTCGCCAAGTTGCCGTCGCGTCTCGACGGCCGTCACTGCATCGTGCTTGACCCGATGCTCGCTACTGGCGGCTCGCTCGAACACGGTTGCAGATTGCTTGCCAATCGTGGAGCGCCGCAGCCGATCATTATCGCTTGCGTGTTGGCTTCACCAGAAGGCATCGAGTACTTAAAGAAATCAGGCATGGACCTGCATATCGTGACCGCCTCGGTCGATGAGCGACTCAACGAGCACGCCTTCATCGTGCCGGGTCTTGGTGATGCCGGCGACCGCCAGTTCGGGCCGCCGAATTAATTAACCGCGCTGGGCAGTGTGTGCACTGCGTGCACCAGTTTCAATCGGGCGCTTGAGATCGGCACCCCACTCCATCCACGAAGCGTCGTAGAGAGCGGCGTTCTCGTGTCCCATGACATAAAGCGTGAAGAGTGCGAAAGCAGCAAACACTCCTCCTCCGCAGTAGGTGATGACGCGTTGTGCTGGTTGGAGCCCGACCGGGGCCCACAGGCGGACGAGCTCAGCTGCTGGTAACAAGGTTTGGGTGACGTGGTCGAGATTGGCCGGCGCTGGCACATTGTGTGCTGTTGGGATGTGGCCTGCTCTGTGGCCAGGATACAAACATGCCTCACCCGTAAAGAAGGCCTCGGGTAACGCGTCAACGATGCAGATGTCCTCAGACTCAATTGCTCGCATCACGTCATCGGCCTCGACCCGCAACTCGGGACAAACTCGCGCCTTGAAGATTGCCGGCTGTGATTCGACTGGCCCTCGCTCAATCGGCCGTTCCTGGGCCTCCCACCGGGTTAGTCCCCCGTCAAGCAGTTTCACGTTCTCGTGGCCGTAGTAGCGCAAAGCCCACCAAAGGCGTGCGGCCCAGGTGCCACCCCGGTCGTCGTAGACAACCACGGTGGTGTCGTTGTTGATCCCGAGCCGGCTCATAAGTGCTTCGAATTGGTCCGACGATACGACGACCAATGGGTTGTCGGGGTTGGAAAGGTCGACCATCACGTTGACGAACACGGCGCCGGGGATGTGGCCTTCGCTGTGGGCTACATGGCCAGCAGAGGCGGCCCGGAGGTCGAAGCGGGCGTCCACAACCCGAACTGACGGATCATCAAGATGCTCGGCCAGCCACTCGGTCGAGGCCAGCGCTTCGGGATGGACGTAGGTCTCTGTGATCATTGACACCAAACTTAGTTGGTATCGAGGATCACAGATAGAGTTGGCAGTCCCACACGGGGCTATAGCTCAGTCGGTTAGAGCGCATCCCTGATAAGGATGAGGTCATGGGTTCGATTCCCTTTAGCCCCACCACATTTCCCAACGAGGAGACAACGATGAAATTCATTCGCCAAGTTCTCTTGGCCTTGTCGATTGCTGCAGCCGTTGCTGCGGTATTGCGCACTAAGAGCACTCCCGTCATCACTTCAGAACAGGGCGGGTGGCGCGAGGTCACCCCACAGCGCTAGACGAATGTTGAGTTCGTCAACTCCAACTATCGGCATCGTGGGGACAGGTGTTGTTGGCTCACGCGTGTTGCTCCACTTATCTTCCTTGGGTATTGCAGCCAAAGTTGTGTCGCATGCACGAGCAACAGAACTATTTGATTGCGATGTTGTGATTCTTGCTCACGGAACTCCGCATGCCCAACTTGTTTCTACTTTTGTGGCTCAGGGCGTGTCCGTTGTTTCTGTTAGCGATGAGTTGGCTGATGTAATTGCGATGATCGAGTTGCATGATCAAGCCGTAAAACGAAATGTTTCTGTGATCATCGGCGCTGCATGTGTACCGGGATTATCTGGGCTACTCGTTAATCATGTCACGAGAGCATTTGAAAGCATCGATGAAGTGCATGTAGCAGTTCACGGTACAGGCGGGCCAAGGTGTGCTCGCCAACGTCACGATGCACTTGCGGGAGTCTCTATTGGTTGGCATGAAGGAGAATGGATCCAACGACCTGCAGGAAGTGGCAGGGAATTATGTTGGTTTCCCGATCCCGTTGGTGCACGCGATTGTTATCGATACGCAAGCCCAGAGCCAATACTGCTGCAACGCATCGAACCCGCATTGCATCGCATTACTGCTCGTGTGTCTGCGACGCGTCGTGACCGACTAACTGCTCGCTTCCCAATGTTGGCACCACCTCATGCTGAGGGCGGCATTGGTGGACTACGTGTTGAAGTACGCGGTGTACGAAATCAACGACGCCACGTCGAGATCGTTGGTGTTGCAGAACGTCTCGCATCGGTTACCGGTGCAGTAGCTGCACAATCAGCAATTGCGGTGCGCACGCATTCGCTTGCTAGCGGTGTGCACAACCTTGGTCAAGCATCAGTCCCGAACGCAGACATCCTCGATGGCGTTATTGCTACTGGAGTGACTCTGCATCAATTTGTTGGGCAATAACCACATCGCCCTACACAACAGTGTGATTGCACTCGTCAGGCGTGCGCTGGCGTGCCTGTTGGTTGATGAATGGTGATCTTGGCGTCTTTGTCGGTGGCTGGTTTGTCAGCGTGCAATAAGCGCAGTGCGTCACTCTTTTCAGTTTCAGTAAAAGGGCGAACATCAAGACAAAACTCCACCGTGTTGCCATCGGGATCTGCTGTGTAAATACTGATACAAAATTCGTGGTCAACTTCGGCCACGGTATGTCCATTGGCGCACCACACTGTGCGGCGCTCATCAAGAAATTCACGTGTTGGTGCAAAGTATGCAAAGTGATTAACCCAACCAGGAAGTCCTGCTGTTTTATTTATATTGGTGGGATAACCATCTGCCCATTGCTTGTCGTTCAATTCCCAAAATGCAATCATTCCCTGCGAACCCGTGTCGTAGAAAACATGTCGCGACCAACCATCGGGTGAGCCAGGAACCGGACCAATGACCGTTTTGACCAAATTAAAGCCCATGACCTCGGTATAAAAACGATGTGTGGCCTGTAGATCGCGAGCCGCGATTGCAACATGATGAAATCCCATAACCGAGAGTCTGACACGGTGAAAGTGGTGTGTGGAACACGGGCCTAACCTGAACACATGTTTCTTGGTGAAGATCTCCTGGCGTACCTCGTTCTTGCACTCGGTGGGGCGCTTGCTGTTGGCAATGCGCTGGCGTTAGTGCGACCCCCACAAAAAGACTTGGCTGAAGGCGACTTGCCAAGGGCTCCTGTAGTGCGCACCGTGATAATGGCTGTGGTGGGCGCAATTGCCGCTGTATGGGCTCTAGCCAGCCTTATCAAGTAACGCTGTTGTTTGGGGCACTGCGCCACTAATGACCCCCAGGTACTCTTTGAGACATGGCATTTGGTCAACCAACTGGTCCGCCAGCAACGGCACGGCAAATAAAGGAACTAGCGGAGTTACTCAACGCTGCTGGACATACCGATTGGCGCGATGCGCGAGGGCCACTGGGGTTTAATCAGCGTCAAGCTGGGGGCAAATTCACCCGCGACGAGGCCGATGCCTTTATTGCACGCCTGCATGAAGAAGCCGAGATCAGCCAAGCTGCTGGAGATGCACCATTGCCGGTTTCACCAACCGTCCCGACCCCCAAAGTGACTCAGGCAGAAAAATCTTTGAAAAAAGTGCCAAGTGAAATGCTCGCAGCCGAACTGCAACACCGTGGGTGGATCGTGATGGACCCGAATACTTGAACTCCTGAGAGCGGATGACGGTGTTCAGTGAAGGAGGCATCACAGTGAGTGTGTTGGGCATTAGTCTTACAAATGTGGCAACAACGGAAATTGGCTCGCCTCTCCCATCGTATGAGACACCTCCGGTGTCGGAGGTCGTTCTCGCCGTGAGCTTTACGCAGTTGGACGATCTGGGCTCTCTCGAAATTTTGGACTTCTATCGGGAGCGTTTCGTGGGAAACGGATTTACTTCTGTGGAAGAGAAGATGCGATACGATATGCCTGTCGAGCAGTTCGGTACGTCCCAGGTGCCACCATTTCGGTTCGAAATCGCCGATGCACCACCACGATCCCGCTATTGGTTCGGACACGAGCAACCCGATCAGCTCGTCCAGATTCAGTCGGACTGGTTCGCTCGCAATTGGCGTAGAACGCCGCACGGATACACATACCCGCACTACTTAACTCTGCGAGAGCCGTTCAAGGATGACCTCTTAGCGCTGACGGAGTTTGTGAGCGCACGAAACCTGGGGTCACTTGAAGCCATCCAATGCGAGATTACGTACGTCAACGAGATTAGTAGCGACGAGATCTGGAATAAACATGGCCAGATGGGTCGGGTCGTCAAGGTGTGGAACGATCTACCCACTGAACAGATGCCTTATGAGCCCGAGCAAGTTCAGTGGTCGGCGTCGTACCTGATTGGTGCCGATGGTCCTGTTATGGAAGGAGCACAACCTCTAATGCGGCTTCATGTCACTTGTCAGCCCGCCCTTAAAGATGGCTTGCCTATTTATGTTGCCACCCTGACCTCTCGCGGTGCCCCTGCGACACCAGATCTTGATGGCGTTCTAGCTCTACTTGACCTCGGACACGAATGGATTGTCCGTACTTTCGAAGCCCTCACTACCGATGCCATGCAACACAAGACCTGGAAGAAAGAGGAGTCATGATAACAACGATGAGATTGCCAGCGTCATCTTGCTACACGTTGGCGGATTCCGAACGACTCACGTCGCCTCAACGAACTCGTGCCACGGCACCGCTACTTGTGAACATCGATGCCCTCGTCCAACAAGCCGCAACTACCGTTGAGCCGTATACGTTCACGGTTACAGACGCTGCTCGCCAGACGATCATTGAGACGATGAAGCGACTAGAGACGGTTTCCATGCTTGCGGCAGATTGGGACTCGTACGGGGCACCAGCGGTCAAACGCACCGCCGTGCTCATGGCAATGAGGCTTCTACAGTTGTTTGCGGAGTCGGGTTTTGATCCTCCACAGATCGTGCCAATGTCGAATGGTGGCATTCAGCTGGAATGGCATTGGTCAGAAGCCGACCTTGAGATCCAATTCACCGGAGAGGCCGACGTGGATGCCTTCATCGATATACATGGCGACACTTCGTGGGAAGGCGAGTTTGCCTCTGCTCCCGCGCGCGTTATGCAATCTCTTGCACGTTTCGCTGTCAGCGCACCCAAGGTCTGAGCCAGACGGGCGATGGCGGGGTCAGTCGGCCAAGGCCCGACGGTGGCGGACGATCCGGCCATTCCATCGGAGTCGTTCGTGCTTCGACGAATTAACCCGAGGTGGATGGTCAAAGATTCCGATGGTCTCACGCCACGAGTATCGAGCGCAGCATTCCATGACAAGGATGGATCGATGTCTGTCGGCTTGACGAAGGTGCTTGACGACCTCGGTTTAACTCCAGAAGCCACCATCGAGAAATTCGACGGCTACGGACTCTTGCGATTTTCCGTGGTTTTGGTGCGAGAGATGAAGCTTGGGGTGACTGCATCGCCCACAACCGATGAACCTTGGCACGGTGACGTACATGGCAAAAAGACCAAGGCGATCGAGAGGCAGTTCGTTGCCGCATCCACAGACTGGGTGCGGACTCCTGACGCGACGTCGTAGAGCGGCCCATGTGGGAACGATGTCCCGAGACATCACATTAGAGCGGATGACGGGAATCGGACCCGCATTCTCAGCTTGGGAAGCTGATGTTCTACCACTGAACTACATCCGCAGAACTAAAAGGCTACTTGCCATAAATGCCCACCTGCCCAAGGGGACCCATTGAGTAGGGTTTCTTTCGTGATTCTTTCCGACAGAGACCTTCGTGCCGAGATAGCGCAAGGGCGCATCATTATTGAGCCGTTCGATGCCTCCTGTGTTCAGCCGAGCAGTATCGATGTCAAGGTGTCGAACCTGTTCCGCGTGTTTCGGAACCACACTGCTGGAGTTATTGATGTCAAAAAAGACCTCACGGACCTCACTGAACTAATTGAGATCGACGCAGACGGGGTCTTTATGTTGCATCCAGGTGAATTTGTGCTTGGTTCCACCTTGGAGCGGGTCGGAGTTCCGAATGATTTAGTGGGTCGTGTTGAAGGGAAAAGTTCGCTTGGCCGTCTCGGGCTACTCATTCACTCCACCGCTGGTTTTATTGACGCTGGTTTTGATGGCCATGTCACCCTCGAGCTTGCCAACGTTGCCAACTTGCCGATCACGTTGTATCCCGGTATGAAGATCGGTCAGATCAGTTTTATGAAAATGACATCGCCAGCTGAGAATCCGTATGGTTCTGGCGCAGCAGGATCAAAGTACCAAGGCCAACGCGGACCAACACCGAGCCGCTATTTCGAGAATTTCAAGTAGTTCATGCCAAACGACATCACTCAGTCCAACAAGTTAGCCAACGTTCTATACGACATTCGCGGACCAGTGCTCGAAGAGGCCAAGCGCCTCGAAGAGCAGGGCCATCGCATTATGAAGTTGAACATTGGCAACCCATATCCGTTTGGGTTTGAAGCTCCGCCAGAAATTTTGGTTGATGTTGCGCGTCATTTAGCAGAAGCACAGGGCTATTCCGATTCGCAGGGTATTCGTTCTGCACGCACAGCAGTTGTGCAGTACTACCAAACATTAGGAATCGATATCACTAACCCTGACGACGTGTGGCTTGGCAATGGTGTGAGTGAGTTAATTCAATTGTCGTTGAATGCGTTGCTCGATGAAGGTGATGAGGTTTTAATTCCCGCGCCCGATTATCCATTGTGGACAGCATCCACCAGTCTTGCTGGCGGCAGCGCCGTGCATTATTTGTGCGATGAAGATAACGGGTGGAATCCAATTATTGAAGACATTCGCTCCAAGATCACGCCGCGTACTCGTGCCATTGTTGTTATCAATCCGAATAATCCAACGGGCGCTGTGTATTCACAAAAGATTTTACGCGAGATTGCAGACATGGCAATAGAGCACAACCTCATTGTTTTTGCCGACGAGATTTACGACAAGATTTTGTACGACGATGCAGTGCATCATCCCTTTGCAGCGGTTGCACCAGATGTGTTGACATTTACCTTCAATGGTTTGTCGAAGGGCTATCGCTTGGCCGGATTCCGTTCAGGATGGATGATGGTCACTGGTCCACGCAAACATGCCGCAAGTTATATCGAAGGCATCAACATGTTGACCAACATGCGGCTGTGTGCCAATGTCCCCGCCCAGTATGCAATCCAAACTGCACTTGGTGGTCGCCAAAGTATTAAAGAACTTATTCTTCCTGGTGGTCGCTTGCTTGCCCAACGCGATGCAGCCGTGACAGCCTTACGCAAAATTCCAGGAGTATCTGTCGTGGAACCCAAAGGTGCGTTGTATGTGTTTCCCAAGATTGATACAGAGATGTATTCCATAAAAGACGATCGCCGTTTTGTGCTCGACTTCTTGCGTGCAGAGCATGTGCTTGTTGTGCAGGGAACTGGCTTTAATTGGCCAACACCCGATCACTTACGCATCGTTACCTTGCCATGGGCAAAGGATCTCACAGAGGCCATTGGACGCTTAGGTAATTTCTTGTCGACGTATCAGCCCCCTAAGGACTGAGCGCGTTTATTCGCCGGGGCTTGCAGCCAAAGGTGCATCGATCTGAGCAAGCTTGCGCTCGCCATTTTCGAGTGCATCAAGTAGATGGATAGCGATGTCAGCAACCTTGACTTGGCTTTCGTCCTTGCCAGCTGCCTTTACGCCGTCATCCAACATGATGTAACAGAATGGACAAGCAGTTGCGACGCGAGTTGCACCTGTGCTGATTGCTTCTAACGCTCGTTCGTCGTTGACCTTTGTGCCAACGGACTCTTCCATCCACATCCGAGCACCACCGGCGCCGCAACACATTCCCTGGGTTCCGTTACGTGGCATTTCAACAATTTGGAGACCCTTGATAGATCCAACAATTTTACGAGGTGCCATATACACATCGTTATGACGACCGAGATAGCACGAGTCGTGATAGGTGATGCGGTCTTCAAGAGACGCATTACGAACATCAAGTTTCCCGCTATCAATCAGCTCTTCTAGGAACTCACTGTGGTGCAGTACTTCGTAGTGTCCACCAAGTTGCGGGTATTCATTTTTCAGTGTGTTAAAGCAATGTGGGCACTGCGTAATAATTTTGCGCACTCCCATACCGTTCAACATCTCAATGTTTGGCATTGCGAGCATTTGGAATAAGTATTCATTACCAGAACGACGAGCAGAGTCGCCTGTGCACATTTCGCTTGGTCCGAGAATCGCAACATCGATGTTGGCACGCTCTAGCAACTTGGCAACAGCCTGTGTAACTTTTTTGTTTTTGTCGTCGAATGAGCCAGCGCAACCAACCCAGTAGAGGTATTCGTGGTTAAATGCAGCACCTGGATCGACTACAGCAACATTGAGGTCCTTGGCCCAGTCGGCCCGCTCACTTTGGTTCATGCCCCATGGGTTGCCCTGGTTTTCCATGCCCCGGTATGCATTGCCAAGTTCTTTAGGGAAATCGCTTTCGACCAAAGTGAGATAGCGACGCATATCGAGAATCTTGTCCAGAATTTCGATGTTGACCGGACAAATTTCATCGCATGCTTTACATGTTGTGCATGCCCACACTTCTTCTGACGTAATGCGTTCGAACACCGAGTTGATACCAATGGTGATCTCGCCATCGGTAGATAGCGGTGGAGACACAGAACCACCTGGTGCATGAGCAGCAGTCGCTGCCATGACCTCACCGATCTTCAACACAATTTCACGGGGGTCAAGTGACTTGCCTGTTGCATGTGCAGGGCACACGCTGGTGCAACGCCCACACATGGTGCACGCGTCTGTATCAAGTAGTTGCTTCCACGTGAAATCTTCCACGACGGATGCACCAAAGGTTTCGAGAGATGTTTCGGTGAGGTTTGGCATGGCACGCATTGCGCCTTTTGGCCGGTCGCGATCTGTGAGGTACATGTTGAGCGGCGAAGTAAAAATGTGGCGCAACATGGTGATGGGCAATATGGCCAAAAAGATGATGAATGCAACAACGTGTGTGACCCACATTGCCTGATGCCACAGCTCGATGGTGTTAAGAGCTAATCCGTCTACAAGGAGTGATAGTGGATAGCCGACAAATGACCACACTTCGTACGACATGTTTTTGCCACCAGCGGTTGAGGTTGCAATGCGGAACATCTCAGCACCGAAACCAGACAAACCAATGAGCAATAACACGCCGAGAATGAGACCGTGTTCTGCTTTGGTCTTAATCCGAATGCGATATGGCTGCTGAACGTAACGGCGAATAATTGCCCATAACACGCCGCCAGTAAACATCAGGCCAGCAAAGTCACCAACAAAGATGTACCCCTGGTACACCCCGCCGTGCAGAAACTTCAATGATTCAGGTAGTTGATGGTCTACTTCAAGAACGGTGGTAACACCGAGAAGAATAAGGAAACCGAAATACATGAGCGAGTGCATGAGTCCTGCTGCACTGTCGCGCAACAATGTGCGCATGTACACGCCGGCGCGGTAATCAGCAAAGCGACGCTTTACGTTTTTCTTTGTGGTGCGACGGCGGTCGGGTGCGCCACGTTCCCAGTTACGAATGCGATGGGCGAACTGGAAAGAACCCCATACCAACATGGCGGGCAACACGGTGTAGAAAGCAACCTGCAATGGTCCAGGAATTCCTTCGAACACTTTACGGGTTTGGTCGGATGTGCTGTGCCATTTGGTGAACTGCGGAATGATGCCCGACAGCAGGGTGAATGTGCCCATGCCAATGCCGATCACAATCGACAACTGGTAGGGACGAAGGCGCTTCGTGGTGGGGGGAGAGGAGTGCGTGCTCATGCGTTGATAACGCTAGTAGTCAGCGACCTTAACTACTTGCTTCAGCGCCGAAAAAGTGTTCGTGAAATCAGCCGTAGTGAGCGCGGTCAAGCTCGCGAACGCGAGTTGCCAGAGCCTTGAGCAATTTACTCGAGATCGCGGGGATGTTGTTGATGGCCCCTTTGAGTGCTTTCTCGGACACAACAAGAAGGCGCATATCAGTATCAGCAATAACGGCTGCGGTGCGAGGACCATTATCAAGCAGCGACAACTCACCTATGACAGCACCAGTCGATACTGTGGCAATTTTTCTTCCGTTGCGCTTGACAATCGCACTGCCTTCAAGAATCACAAATGCTTCGCGACCTGTCTGGCCTTGGTCCATGATGATGGTTCCAGTTTTAACAAATAGTTCAGTGGAGTTTTTAACAACGGCGCTTAATTCTTTTGCAGAACACTCAGAAAAGAGTGCAATATTGCGGAGGTGGTCGACGGTGGATTTTGTGCTTGCCATTTCCTCATACTAAGCGGTCACCAGCACCGTATGTGCAGTTGTGCTCTCATGTCGTGTGTCACGGGTGAAGAAAAGTTAGTTATCACCCGATGCTTGTTGCGCAACCGCTTGGGTTGCTACAGAGATCGCATCTTGGTCCCCGAGGTACGACACCGCTTTTGTGCTGAGATCATCGGCTAGTTGATACAAGCGGGGAATACCCGTTGGAATATTCAGCTCTGCAATATCTTGTATCGAGATCGCCTCAAGCATCATCACGAGAGCCCGGAGTGAGTTTCCGTGGGCCACGACCAACACATTCATTCCCTGACGCAACTGAGGCACAATTTCTTCGTGAAAATAGGGCACGACACGAGCAACAACATCTTTGAGACATTCAGTGCCAGGAAGAAGAGACGGGGCAATAAATCTGTAACGGGGATCGTTGACTGGATGTTCTTGGCTTGACAATCCAACAGCGGGCGGCGCAACGTCGTAACTGCGGCGCCATAGTTTGGTCTGGGCCTCGCCGTGTTGGTCAGTGGTCTGTTTTTTGTCAAGACCCTGAAGCGCCCCGTAATGGCGCTCATTGAGCTTCCAATGGCGCTGAACAGGAAGCCACACCTGGTCCATTTCCACGAGTGCAAGGTGGCATGTCATGGCTGCTCGAGCCAGTACCGAGGTATGGGCACAATCAAAGGTAATACCTGATGCAGCAAGGGTTTTACCTGCTTGGGCGGCTTCTAGAACCCCCTGGGTTGACAACGGGACATCATGCCACCCAGTGAAAAGGTTGAGTTGATTCCAGGTACTTTGACCATGGCGGAGCAGAACGAGTTTTCCAAGCACAACAATATCGTAGAAGAACGGAGCGATTGGTAGCGGATAGGAAGCCCTTACAAATCCTGAGTCACTTCGTATCAAGTTTTCTGTCACTAGGGTTGTCATTACTCAGTAGCACCCTTATTCTGAACATATCCACATCCGGTGACCCCACCGGCGAACACAGGAGACCATCCCCATGGCAAAAGCAGTCGGAATCGACCTCGGTACTACTAACTCAGTTGTTGCAGTCCTAGAAGCAGGCGACCCCGTCGTCATCCCCAATGCAGAAGGCGCTCGTACGACACCATCCATCGTGGCTTTTTCAAAGTCTGGTGAAGTGTTGGTCGGCGAAGTTGCCAAGCGCCAAGCAATTACAAACCCTGATCGCACCTTTCGTTCCATCAAGCGCCAAATGGGAACCTCATGGAAATCAGAAGATATTGATGGCAAAAATTACACGCCACAAGAAATTAGTGCCCGTATCCTCATGAAGCTCAAGCGTGATGCTGAGGCATATTTGGGTGACACAGTCACAGATGCAGTCATCACTGTTCCGGCGTATTTCGACGATGCTCAACGAACTGCCACAAAAGAAGCCGGACAGATTGCCGGGCTGAACGTGTTGCGCGTTATTAACGAACCAACGGCTGCTGCGCTTGCATACGGTCTAGAAAAAGGGTCACAAGACGAAACGATTCTTGTATTTGACCTTGGTGGTGGAACCTTCGATGTCAGCGTCTTGGAAATTGGCGATGGTGTATTTGAAGTAAAGAGCACACACGGCGACACCCATCTCGGTGGAGACGACTGGGACCAGCGCATTATCGACTGGTTGGTGCAACAGTTCAAGGGTGCGCACGGAATTGATCTGTCGCAAGATCGCATGGCGGTTCAGCGACTGAAGGAATCTGCTGAAAAGGCAAAGATTGAGTTGTCACAGACTCAGCAAACACAAATTAACTTGCCCTTTATTACAGCAACTGCAGAGGGCCCATTGCACCTCGATGAATCACTGACGCGATCCAAGTTTCAAGAAATGACAGCGGACCTTGTTGAGCGTTGCCGCATCGCTTTTGAACAAGCGATCAAAGATTCTGGACTTACTAAGGCAGACATCGACCATGTAGTTCTTGTGGGTGGTTCAACTCGTATGCCAGCAGTCCAAGACCTTGTCATGGCATTGACCGGCAAAGAGCCAAACAAGTCGGTTAACCCCGACGAAGTTGTTGCTATTGGCGCTGCTGTGCAAGCCGGTGTGTTGAAAGGAGATGTCAAAGACATCCTTCTTCTCGACGTCACACCGTTGTCACTTGGTATTGAAACCAAGGGCGGCATTATGACCAAACTCATCGAGCGCAACACAACAATTCCAACACGCCGCACTGAAGTATTTACGACAGCTGACGACAATCAACCATCTGTAGAAATCAATGTGCTGCAGGGTGAGCGCGAAATGGCAAGCTATAACCAATCGCTTGGCAAGTTCAACCTGGTGGATCTTCCACCATCACCACGTGGTGTTCCACAGATCGAAGTCACATTCGATATCGACGCCAACGGAATTGTTCACGTATCTGCAAAAGATCGGGCGACGAGCAAAGAACAATCGATGAGAATTACGAATCAGTCGTCATTAAGCAAAGAAGAAATTGAACAAATGGTGCGTGATGCAGAAGTTCACGCAGCAGAAGATCACGCCCGTCGTGAAGAAGCAGAAGTGCGCAACAATGCAGATTCGTTGGTGTACCAGACCGAGAAAGTTTTGCGAGAGCAAGGCGAGAAGGTAACAGAGGAAGAAAAAGCCGCTGTGGAAGGCCCTCTTGCCGAGGTAAAGAAGGCAATTGCAGACAACGACGTTGCAGCAATTAAGTCCTCCACCGAAACTCTGATGAGTGCAAGCCAAGCGTTTAGCCAAAAGTTGTACGAAGCAGCCGCCCGAGACAGTCAAGCTGCTGGCACTTCAGCTTCTGGTGCAAACGGCGCAGCATCTGATGATGACATCGTGGATGCTGAAATTGTGGATGAGCAGTAAACCTAATGACCGACGAACATCATGATTCCTTTGACGAGGAAATCGCTGAACTGCTCGATGAATCTGTAGAGATCATTGAGCATGACATTGAAGCACTTGTAGCTGAGCGCAATGAATTTAAAGACATCGCTCTGCGCTTGCAGGCCGACTTTGAAAACTATAAAAAACGAGTTGCTATAAATCAGGTCGATGAAATTGCTCGTGCTACGGGTCGTCTAGTTGAAGAGTTGCTTCCGGTACTCGACGCATGTGAGGCAGCGTTTGCCCACGGAGCAGATGGCATTTCGCCTATCTGGTCTGCGCTTGTTGGTGCTCTTGGAAAGCATGGACTAGTGGCACTTGATCTTGCGGGTAAACCTTTTGACCCAGCAGTAGCCGAAGCAGTCGTGCATGAAGAAGGCGACGGTGGTGAACCAACTGTCGTTGAAGTCCTGCGCACGGGATACGAGTGGAAGGGGCGCATTTTGCGCGCCGCCATGGTCAAGGTGAGGGGATAAGCCGTGGCCGCCCAACGCGAGTGGTACGAAAAGGATTACTACGCGGTTCTTGGTGTGTCGAAAACATCGACCGACAAGGAAATCACTAAGGTTTATCGCAAACTCGCCCGCCAATTTCATCCCGACGCTAATCCTGGAAATAATGCAGCAGAAGAGAAGTTCAAAGAAATTTCTGCTGCGTACGACGTTGTGGGCGACGAAACTAAACGCGCCGAGTACGACGAAGTTCGTCGTGCTGGACCAATGAGTGGCTTTGGCGGCCCTGGCGGCCAAAATGTTCGGTTCGACATGGAAGGCGAAGGACTCGGCGATATTTTTGGCCAAATGTTTAGTCGCGGTGGTCGACGTGGTCAATCACAAACAGGACCTCAACGTGGGACAGACATCGAGTCCACGTTGACACTTGATTTCGTTGATGCAGCACATGGCATGACTACTTCGCTTCATCTCACAGCAGACGCGCGATGTTCTGGCTGTGCAGGTTCAGGGGCACGTGCTGGCACCTCACCAAAGGTGTGTAGTGCCTGTGGTGGCCGCGGTTCAGTAGCCGACAACCAAGGATTCTTTTCTCTTTCGTCACCGTGTCGACAGTGTTCTGGTGCTGGCACCATTATCGAATATCCGTGTGCAACATGTCGGGGATCTGGAATTGAGCGTCGTCCACGCGAAGTAAACGTTCGTATTCCTGCGGGTGTGAGCGATGGACAAAAAATTCGTCTCAAGGGCCGTGGTGCACCTGGCCGTAACGGTGGACCTGCTGGCGATTTATTTGTTGAATGTCGAGTCACGCCGCATCCGTTATTCACACGAGAGGGTCTTAATCTTGCTGTACGCGTACCTGTTTCATTCACCGAAGCGACTCTTGGAGCAACCATTGCTGTTCCGACCCTAGATGGAGCAGAAGTCACACTGCGTCTGAAAGCCGGAACACAATCAGGCTCACGGCATCGTGTGAAGGAACATGGAATTGAGGTCGGCACAAAAACCGGAGATCTCATTGTCACGGTTGATGTCAATGTTCCGACCAAATTGTCCGATGAAGAACGTGCAGCCATTGAGGCCTTGCATCAAGTACTTGTTTCTCCGCGTACAACATCAACAGAGCGATCATCATGAACGAAAGAATTCGTGCCGTGTATGTCATTTCTGTTGCTGCCGAGCTCGCCGGAATGCATCCCCAAACATTGCGTATCTATGAGCGTCGTGGGTTGCTAACTCCAGCGCGAACACAAGGCGGCAACCGTCGTTATAGCGAGGCAGACATAGCGCGACTTCGTCGTATTGCAAATCTTGCTTCAACGGGTATGAATTTAGAAGGAATTCGTCACGTGATGTTTTTAGAAGAAGAAGTAGTACGGCTTCGTGCAGAAGTTGAAAAGCTGCATCATGCGATTGACAACAGTTCTCATGGTGCGCTCGTGCCGTTGCGACAAACGGTGGCAATCTATGGTCAGCGTCCAAGCATTTTTGATCCCAATCGGTAATTCATCACAACAAAGAATCTGAGACTCCCATGCCAATAGACCCAAAAAAATGGACAACACGCTCGCAAGAGGCAATTGCTTCTGCAGGAGATGCTGCGCGATCAGCTGGCAACCCTGAGGTCACTGTTGATCATCTATTGCTCGCTGTTGTTGCACAAGAAGACACAATCGTTCCCGCACTATTACAAAAACTGGGTATGGCAACTGGCATGTTGCGCACAAAGGCAGAACAAGCTATTGCGAAGTTGCCCCGGGCACAAGGCGGTGACATGCCACGCATGAATCGAGAACTCTCAAACGTTTTGGAAAATGCTGATTCAGCACGAAAAGACTTACATGACGATTATGTCAGCGTGGAGCATCTTGTATTAGCGATGAACCAGCGACTTGGTGTATCTAGTGAGGAACTGTTGCTGGCATTGAAGGAAGTACGGGGATCACATCGAGTCACCAGTGCAGATCCTGAATCACAATTTGCAGCGTTGGAAAAATATGGCACAGACCTTACGGAGCGCGCCCGCGCCGGGAAAATAGATCCTGTCATTGGTCGCGATGAAGAGATTCGTCGCGTTATTCAGGTGTTGTCACGCAGAACTAAAAATAATCCTGTGCTTATTGGCGAACCAGGTGTTGGTAAGACTGCAATTGTGGAGGGTTTGGCTCGCCGTATTGCAGATGGTGACGTGCCAGAGGGTCTCAAAAATAAGCGTTTGGTCTCCTTAGATATTTCCTCGATGGTTGCTGGTGCGAAATACCGAGGCGAATTCGAAGAGCGCTTTAAAGCAGTACTCAAAGAAATCACCGATGCCGAGGGAGAGATCATCACGTTTGTTGATGAGATGCATACATTGGTCGGCGCAGGTGGAGCAGAAGGCGCAATGGACGCAGCCAACATGATCAAGCCAATGCTTGCTCGTGGAGAACTTCGCATGATCGGCGCTACAACGCTCGACGAATATCGCAAGTATGTCGAAAAAGATGCGGCACTTGAACGACGTTTTCAACAGGTATATGTTGGCGAGCCTTCGGTACCCGACACGATTGCCATTCTGCGCGGCCTTAAAGAACGCTATGAGGTACATCACGGAGTGCGCATTCAAGATTCGGCTCTGGTGAGTGCGGCTGTATTGTCTCACCGGTATCTCACGAATCGCTTCCTTCCGGACAAAGCAATCGACCTAATGGATGAAGCAGCCAGCAAACTTCGTATTGAAATTGACTCGGTGCCAACAGAGATTGATGTTCTCCAGCGGCGTATTCTGCAACTCGAAATTGAACAAGTGGCATTGGAAAAAGAAACCGATGTGGCGTCTGGCGAGCGCCGAGACACCCTTGTGGAAGAACTGACCACGCTACAAATCGAAGTTGCGGAGCTGAGGGGCCATTGGGAGGCAGAGCGCGCCGCTATTTCGGCGATTCGAACCTTGAAAGAAGAGCACGAGCTTTTGCGCTCAAGTATTGAAAGAGAAACAGATCTTGCAAAAGCCGCTGAAATTCAATACGGACGAATTCCGGAACTTGAACGTCGGATCAACGACGCCACTGCTCACTTGGATGAACTGCAGTCAACAACGCGGATGTTGAAAGAAGAGGTAGACGCTCAAGATATTGCTGAGGTTGTATCGAAGTGGACCGGCGTACCGTTGAACAAGTTGCTAGAAGGTGAAATGCACAAGTTGGTGCATCTTGAAGAACTTCTGCACAAACGAGTCATTGGCCAAGATGAAGCAGTGGTGGCGGTAGCAAACTCCATTCGTCGCAGTCGTGCAGGACTGTCCGATCCAAATCGGCCGATTGGTTCGTTTATGTTTTTGGGTCCAACGGGTGTTGGTAAAACTGAATTAGCCAGAGCACTAGCCGAGTATTTGTTCGATGACGAAAAAGCCATGGTACGGATTGACATGGCTGAGTACATGGAGAAGTTTGCTGTGAGCAGACTCATTGGTGCTCCTCCTGGATATGTCGGCTACGAAGAAGGTGGACAACTGACTGAAGCCGTTCGCCGTCGTCCGTACAGCGTTGTGTTGCTCGATGAAATTGAAAAGGCTCATCCCGACGTGTTCAATATTTTGCTGCAAGTTCTTGACGATGGGCGACTTACTGATGGACAAGGTCGCACGGTTGACTTCACCAATGTGGTCCTGATCATGACAAGCAACTTGCCCGGCGAACCTATTGAATATTTCCGCCCCGAGTTCGTTAATCGCATTGATGAAATCGTGCGTTTTCGTGTCCTTACACAGGATGATCTTGGCCACATTGTCGAAATCCAGTTGGAGCATCTTGTGCAACGAATGGCCCAACGACGCCTTACGTTGGAGGTCACTCCTGCAGCGCGAGTGTTACTCGGAACAATGGGATTTGATCCTGCATTCGGCGCGCGACCATTGAAGCGACTGATTCAGCGAGAGATTGCCGACAAAGCAGCAGTCCTTATTCTGGAAGGATCAGTTGGCGACGATGACAGCATCCTGGTGGATGTTGTAGACGACGTATTAGTTGTTACCGGGAGATCCGCGACTTCATAACGGTGTCTCGTAGAACTTTTTAAGGGCGACCTGCGTGGGGAGCATCAACTGTGGCGGTGAGGATTTTGCCGGTTGCTTTTGCGGCTGCCACATGTGCATCAGATGATTCAGCAGTCAACATAAACAATGTCTTGCCATCGTCTCCACCGAGCATGCATGCATAACAGTTGTTGTCAGTATTGATCACTTCAAGCACTTCTCCACCTTCTGCGAAAAGAATGCATTCTGGAGAAAGCGGACTTGCCATCCAGATATGACCGTTGGCGTCAAGAGTGATTCCATCGGGAACACGAGTTCCAGTTGAAGCCCACAATCGACGCCCGGACAGTGATCCGTCTGTATTGATGTCGAATGCGGTGAGTGCGCCTCCAAGAGTTTCTCCCACGATGAATGTTTTCCCATCGGGGGTGATGACTGATCCATTAGGAAAGTGCATATCTGATGCAGCAACGCTCGTGGTTCCATCAGGAAAGACACATGCAATTTTGGCTGTCGGATGATCTGACAAAATTGACTCCACTCCGCGGGAAGCCATTTCGGCATCTAAATCAAATCCGAAGTTTCCGACGTAGGCACGACCTTGTGCATCAACCACCATGTCGTTGCAATGGAAATCTGCAATATGTGACAGATCAGCGTGAACACTGATTGAACCATCGGTCTCACGCTTCAGTATCTGTCGTTTCGTCATCGAGACAATGAGCATTGATCCGTCTGGCATCCATCCCAGTCCAGATGGACGATCTTGAATTTCGAATTCGGTGCGAACATCGCCGGCCAATGACACGGACTTCACAGCAAAGGCATAAAAGTCGCTGAACCAAAGGCGCGACTCATGCCAGCGTGGACCTTCACCAAAAAAAATTCCGTCAGTAAGAACTTGTGTTGGTCGTGTCATGGTGCCCCCTCAGAACAGAACTTCACAATAGTGCAGACACTCGGTGGCGAGTTCTTGTGGCAGAGCATGAGAACATGGTGGCCTTATGGGAAATCTTGAATCAATACTCGGCTATCAGGGTGCTCGGGCAGGTGGTGACATTCTGTCGGCCCAAGAAGTAGCACCAGAAATTGTCTCGATGCCTTTTTGGACGCCAGAGTTTTGCGCAACCATCATTCAGGCAGCTGAGGCAGCGGGTGGCTTTGCCCACAACGACGACGATCCTGTTCCGGCCTATGAGATTTCGTTAGCGGCGATTTCTCCGCGCCTGTATGAAGCTGTTGAAAATGACATTGGGATGCGAATGTGGCCTGCAATCCGCCAGTGGTGGCCGTATGTGGATTACCACGGTCTTCGAGATGCGTTCGTTATCCGCTATGCAATGGGAGAGCAAGAAGAATTACGAATGCATCATGATGTTGCCCAAGTATCGGCAAGCATCAAACTGAATTCAGATTATGAAGGTGCCGAACTTGAGTTCCCCCGCCAAAAGTTTGACAACGGCGCTGTTGCAGTGGGAGATCTCATTGCTTGGCCAAGCCTTGTTACCCATCCGCACGGCAGTCGCCCACTGCGTAACGGGGTGAAGTACAGCCTCACTTTTTGGTGTGAACTGCCCCTTGCAATCGACTAACTGAGCCCTGGGTCGGTATAGAGGTACTTGTACTACTCTGTATAACTAAGTAGTGTGAACGAGATGACCACGCCACTAAACCGCCAAATTGACCGAAGTCAATTGCTTAAAGGCGTTCTGGACTTGGCCGTGCTCTCGGTCCTGTCGGTAGAGGATGGCTATGGGTACGACGTGGTTCGCCGGCTTCGAGGACACGGACTGACAGATGTCGCCGAAGCGTCTGTCTACGGGACATTGCGCCGCCTCTTCGCCACCGGATTATTGACAAGTTATGTGGTTCCTTCAGAAGAGGGCCCACATCGCAAGTACTACGGCATGACGCCAATCGGCCATGAATGGCTGATCGATTTACGAACTCAGTGGGGCGAATTTCGCAACATCATCGATCTACTCGCAAACCCCGACATTAAGGAACCAAAATAATGACTGACTCACAAGATTTCATTCGCACTGCTGCTGTTTTTGCAGAAAGTGTTCGCCGCGAACTGCGCCATCTAGCAGCTGAAGAGGTAGCCGACCTCACAGACGGAATTGAATCCGACATTGCGGCATCGTTATCTGATGGCGCAACATTGCCCAGTGTTACTGACTACGCATCTGACTTATTGCGGGGAGCAGGAATTGAAGTGCCTGACTCCCTGCCGAAAAGCAAAGCCAATAATGTAATTAATTCGATGGAAGTTTTGGTGTCCCAGTGGTGGAGCGCGTTTCGCGTATTTAGCACCGGACTGGCACCTGCATGGTGGGTAATACGTGCCTGAATTGTTACTGAATTAATCGGATCGATGGTTAGTGAAACCGACTGGTCCGTCGCAATTATTAGTCAGTGGAGAGAGATGCCAGTGGGAGGTGTTGGAGTTCTTCTCGTTGCTCTGTATCTTTCGATACAAATTGGTCGTAAGCAAGAGGGCAACAAAAGCAACGTGCTATTAATTGCCAATCTTGCACTTGTCGTCGCTGGAGTAGTGCTCGGATTTAGCCAGACCAGTTCTGATGGAACATGGAGCGCATTACCGTACAACTACAACCAAAATGATTATTCGAGTGGCGATACTCGGAACTGTCCAATTGTGGACATCCCATCGGTCATAGGTCTCACATTTGCTGAAGCACAAGAAATATTTAATCCACGAGGTATCCCATTCAGTGTCTCCCACATGGACGATGTAAATACGCTTTCCTCGGTTCCTCTTGATGTGTCTGTGGCTCGCCAAACTTTTCTAGGACCTACTGAATTATGTTTCGATAGAGGCGACAGGGTTTCTATTGATGTCGACATGATGTCTTATCAATCAACAACGGTGCCAGCAGTTGGTGAAACCACGACGACGACTGAAGCAGATCCGTCAACCACCACAACTATCCAACCGAAAACTACGACAACGACCGTCGGTTAGTTACACAGTGCGTTTTTGAATTCGAATTGGTCGTTCTGCTGACGAAGTGCATACGCCGGTTTCTACATTAAAGCGCCAGCCGTGCAATGTGCATACCAGTTCATCACCATCTATTTCGCCGAACACACTGAGGTCAGCATTGCGATGTGGGCATCGACGTTGTACCAAGTAGTTCCCAATTACGATGTCATCTTCATTGGAAAAGACACCCTTTAGTTTTGTGGTGGCCTCGGCTTCTGTGCGTATCATGCGTTCAACAGATAGTGATTTAAAGAAGTTGTAGATGTATTCGTTGTATTCACCTGTGCGCCATGCTGTAAATCGGCATGACAGGAAAAGTGAATTAGACCAGTCACCTGCACGCTGGGCCACAACATTTTCTACAAGACCCCGCGCGATGGTGAATCGGTACGAGATTTCCTGATCTGTATACGGTTCCACTATTCCATCAACAAAATTGATGTAGATGTCCAGATCGCCCGCATTAAGAAGACAGTTACCGTTGATTCCTTCGCGTACGTTGGGAGCAAGCGACATCAATGGCTCCCACCACAGTTTCAGTGTTGAGATGAGATCTGTATTGGCACTGGTCCAGGTTTTTTTGGCATCGATAAGCCACTGTGCCCAATCGGTCTGGTAGGTGCGAAGGTAGTCGGCCTTATGCGAAAAGATGCGAGTAATTTCATCACCAGGTAGTGGTTGTTCGACTGTGACAGCACCACCGACCACCGTGAAAGATGTGCCCGGAATACATGTGGCGGCGGCGTAATTATCTGCTTCGGCAAGTCGGCGTTGAAACTCAGTTTGATCCGGGAAGATGCTGCTCTCATCGCCAGTAACCATATTGAGTGCAAAAAGATCTGGATCTAGAAAACAAGGCGGGCCAGCAGAGGGAACAACAGTTGTTGCATTGAGCGATTCAACATATTTAATCGCTCGTGAAAACTGGCTGTTGACTTTGTCGATACACAGTTGTTTCTTTTTTGCATCGTCCATGTCGTAGACCATCGGATACCAAATCGCACCAGAAAACTGGAGCCAGTGCAAGTCCACATGGCCATGAGAAGCGAGCGCGCCAAGATCGTTAGTGCGGCAGTCGTTTTGGTTGACAAGACGGGCGTCGCCATCTGATACGACAAGCGCAGAGTCACCAGCGGGACCATCGGTGATTGATGTTTCAGCGTGAATAGCAACAGTGACGCCTGGTGCAATCACACGTTCTTGAGTATTGATAAGCCGTTCGAACTTCTTGAAACCGAGTTTGTTGAATTCACGTTCCATCTCTCGTGTGGGAAAGTCAGGTAGCAGAATCGTGGTGTCTTTGTTCATCCGTGTGCGCAGAAACTCTGCATCAAAGTGATCACCGTGCAAGTGAGAGATATAGAGAAAATTCGGGTTGCACACGTCGTGCATAATGTCGTCGGCTAGTTGGTCGTTACGGGGAAATACAAACCATGAGCCAAAAAATGCCGGAATAAACCACGGATCGCATGCAATGGTGACACCGCGAGTGCGGATGAGGATTCCTGCATGGCCTATAGAGAGGGCCTGCATCGGTGTCTATTTCTGAGGCGGGTCGATGGATTGAGCACCGGCAGTTGCAACATGCTCGGTCCACGCTGAACCGTTCCAGTAACGCAATTCAAATCGGCTAGACGGATCTTTGTACCAGTTAGCTGCTGCATTCGACGGAGCGCTTGCTGCTGTTGCTGTCGTGCCGAATGTGTTGGTTGGCGCTGGGGCGGATGCAGTATCGGGGTTTTGAACATCGATAGGGGTTTTCATACCGGCGTACGGAGTAACAGTTACTTGTCCGTCGTGACGAACAAACGCGTGAAACCAACTCCCACCGTCGGTGGTGATCTGGATCACTTCCCATCCTGCACTAGAGCGGCGGGTGAGCTCGGCTGCAAGTTCGTGAGGATTGCGGACAGATTCAGAAACTACGTCATATGTGAACATGACTAGACACTAGTCCTAGGTCAGGGGCGCTCGCCATCGTGCTCGCCGGCAGGATCCTCAGTTCGCACAAGCCCATCTATATCTATCTCTGACGTAGCACCGTCGTATACGAGGCGGCCATCGCGTAAAGCAACAACGCGATTCACCGTATGGACAAACGACAGCTCGTGCGTGGCCACAATCACGGTAGAGCCATGTGCTGAAGCATCTGCCAATAATTCGAGCAAGGCTTCTTTGCCAGAAAGGTCTAGGCCAACAAATGGTTCGTCAACAATAAGAACGTCGAACGGGCGAATAAATCCGAGTGCTATTGCAGCTTTTTGTTTCAGTCCGCGACTGAAACGGTTTGGCATATCGTCAGCTCTGTCGTATAAACCAAGGTGACCAAGAAGATCAGCAGCCGGTTGTTCCCACTCTTCAACACCATGTAAGCGTGCCACGTATTCCATATGTTCCCACAAGGTGAGATCGTCATAGAAAGTTGGTTGATCTGCAATGTAACTTAATGCCGTTCGGGCTGGTAACGAGCCAGCAGGTGAACCCGAAATAGTTACAGTGCCGTCTGTTGCATCAAGTAAACCAGTGAGCACTTTGATAAACGTTGTCTTGCCAGAACCGTTATGGCCGATTATGGCAATGCGTTCGCCATTTTCTACTCGAAGTGAAATGGGCGCAAGTGCTGGCGCATCACCGTATGACTTGCTGACGTTGATGGCGTCAACCGCGGTTGTCTCAACCTTTTGAGGAATGTTGCGTCGTGTGCGGGCCATATCAGATGCCTTTATTTGTAGAGAGAGAAGTTGATTTACTTGCGGTTTGAGCACTGCGAAACCAGGCGCGGATGTGGTCACGTTGGCGGACCCAACCTGCAACAAGGAAGAGCATCATGCACACACCAAGTGAAGCACGCACTGTATTGACGTACACGTTGGTGTCCGTGGTTTCGCTGTACTGCAATGCAAGCACGGGAAGACAACCAATGATGGCTACAACAGGTGGCCAGATAGCGCGCACCATAGTGCTCATACCGGCCATCTCTGGTGGTAATGCGAGTCCTTGGTTGGCCCCGCCCACAGGATCAGGCGCACCTTTGACTGCGTTAATTGAAGCGCCAGCAATACCAGCAAGAAGTGCGGGGATACCGATGATCAAAGAAACAAGCAACGTTGTGATTGATGGTGAACTAACAACAGCGACCAACACACCAGCAAGTAAAAATGGAAACATCGTCAGAGTAGGAACAATAAGATGTTTCGTCATTAATAATCCGCGCTCGATTGGTAATGCATCTGCTCTGTCGGGCTGATCAACCTCTTGAGACAATGGCTCAACTGCATCAAGGCCAACGATAAAAAATAACGATCCAGCAATGACCAATGCGGGAGTGGTCCCTTGGTATGTCACAACAAGCGATGCTGAACCAACCATAGTTAGTAAGTACATGCGGATGATGCGACGTAAAGGAAAATGCATCAAGCTTCGAAAACCACGACCAATGATGACGTCATAACGAAGAAATGCTGGCACCTTTAACCATGGCTTTACACGCATGAACTCTTGACCAAGTTGACGCCGCAATAACACAACGGTGCGAACATCTTGCAGAGTGACTGCAAACTTCATTTGCGACACGAGTGCGCTTCGGCGTGCCAGTGCTTCCAATGAAAGTGTGCCTGCACGAACAACTGCAAGAACAGTGAACCCCAAAACGATTGCGAGTCCAAGGAATTCAATGTCAGCGCCGCGAATGGGGTACAACGCAATGTGTCCGGCAAAGTCAAAGGGCCCAGGGACATTGATGCTGCTATACAAAGTTGCTGCCTGCCAAGCGCACAAGACAGTTCCGATTGCAGTAGTTATCCAACGGTTGATTCCGTATGTATGTACTAACAATGCCGCCACAATGAACATGCTGGCGATGACAGCCCCGCCAACAGCTCCCCACACGATCCACCAGATCATGTTTTCTGATGCAGGTGGAACGCGACGAGCGAATAGTTGCCCTGCAATTGCGCCAGAAATAGCTCCACCAAAGGCGAACGCACGCAGTTGCTGGATGGCTGGATGTCGCAACGCAGCCGCATGAGGCACAGGCGAAAGCAACACATGGCGTACTTCGGCTTCTTCTACAGAGATGGGGCCTCCATTTATCCCACTGCGCATCCCGATAAATACAACCAAGGCCATGATCAGCCCAATGGCATGGGGACCTTTGTTGGAAATATCAGCCCATTCTTGAGAAGTGAATCGTTGGTCGCCCACCAAGCCAGACAAAAATAACACTGCTGCTCCTCCAAGAAACGCAGAAATGTATACGCGGTAGAGCGCCTCGAACCAATCCATGTCGGCCACTCGGTGCTTGCGGCGGTTGGTACGCATGGCGTAGAGGGCATCGACGCCAGATGCAGAGGTAGTCACTGCTCTAGTGTGCCATCTTGGGCCACTCATCACCGTTTGCTCTGCGTATTTCTGGCCGAAATAAGCCAGAATAGAGCGATGGATACCGCCACCGCCCAGCTGTTTAGTGCCATGTTGGCTCTTGCCACTTTGACTACGGGATTACTCGTTATCTGTGCGCTGTGTGTTGGGAAACGTGCGGCATGGGCGCTGAGTGTGGTTGCTACGGCACGAGAATCAGCGATGCTGATGATCGCAGTTATTACCTCTGGGGCGATGATTGGCAGTCTGTATTTCAGTGAAGTGGCGAATTACGCGCCCTGCAAACTGTGCTGGTACCAGCGTATTGCGATGTACTCCATGGCGATTTTATCTGTGACCGCCGTGATTCGAAAAGAGCGCGTGCTCACTCCTTATCTCATTGTGTTGTCCGTGCTTGGCCTCTTAGTGTCCACGTACCACTATCTATTGGAATGGTTTCCACAGATTGAAACGAATGCCTGCAGTCTTGCTGTGCCATGTACTGCAGTATGGTTTAGGGAGTTCGGATTCATATCGTTGGCCTTTATGGCCGGCAGTGCATTTATCGCAGTCATTGCATTCAGTGTGACACTGATGCGTGACCCACCAGCTGAAATAGAAATCTAGGAGATATCAATGGCTAAGAAAAAGAAGTCGTCAAGTGGGTCACCAATTAGTGCTCGCACCTTGATTGCCGGCCTTGCAGTGGTTGTTGCCGCCGCTGCAGCAATTGCGATTGGCTCGAGTGGTGGAGGATCAAGCACTCCAAAAAACGCCGCGGCCTATCCAGGTGGCGTGACTCCTGCTCAATTTCAACCAGTAAAAATCACTGGTGCGAAACTTGCGCCACTTCCAGAAAGTGGTGCAGACCCATCTGTTGGCATGGTTGCACCAAGTATTGAGGGCTATGACTCCAATGGCCGTCCAACCGTGGTTACGCCAACAGCTGATGGTATTGCCACCATGCTGGTGTTCTTGGCGCATTGGTGCCCGAGCTGCAACCGTGAAATGCCTCGCCTTATGGATTGGTACGACTCTGGCAAGGTACCGTCGGCTCTTCGCATCGTTGGCATTACCACTGGATCAGACAACGCTCGGGCCAACTGGCCACCATCGGATTGGTTGGATGGTTTTAAATGGCCATGGGACCGCCTTGCTGACACAAAAGAGGCTGAGGCTGCCCTGGCATATGGAGTTAATGCGTATCCATATTTTGTGCTGATTGATTCCACAGGAAAAGTAGTCAAGCGCAACGCTGGAGAAGTGGAAACTGCCGACTTGGTCCAGATGGTCGATGCGACAATTGCGGTGAAATAACTGCAATTGGTTAATCGTCTCCTTCTTGTAAGCCAGACGGCGTAACCTTTCCATTCGTGACATCGAGCAAACAACGCATCGGGTTCTTTGGACCATTCGGAACTTTTACCGAACAGGCTTTGCTGACCCAAGCCGACCTTGCACAACAGATCCTCGTTCCTTTTCGCTCAGTCCCTGACGTGCTTGATGCCATTGCCAACGGAGATGTAGACGCTGGCTTTGTGCCAATTGAAAACTCAATTGAAGGCACGGTTAACTTCACCCAAGATGCACTGATCTTTGACTACGAGTTATTGATTCAACGTGAAGTAGTTCTCGATATTGAGCACTGTTTATTGGCAGCACCTGGGACATCGATCGAGGACATCACAACAGTTCTTTCAATTCCTGTTGCTACTGCACAGTGCAGTGCGTGGTTGCGCAAAAATCTGAGCAAGGCAGAAGTGTTTGCTGCAAACTCAACGGCTGACGCGGCACGCCTAGTAGGCGAACGCACAGAATCTGGAGAAAAAGGTCTTGCAGCTCTTGCGCCTGCAAACGCTGCAGAACTGTACGGACTACATGTCGTTAGCCAAGACATTGCGGATCATGTTGGAAACCAAACACGGTTTGTGTTGATTGCGCGCGAGGGAATCCCCCAGCCGACGGGACACGATAAAACTGGAATCGTTGTATTTCAACGAGCCGATGAACCAGGAAGCTTGATCTCTATTTTGCAGGAATTTGCTGCTCGGCGAATCAACTTGTCGTTGTTGTCGTCTCGTCCAACAAAGGCCGGTGGCCTTGGCGACTACTGCTTTATTATTTATGCAGATGGCCATATTGGAGATGAACTGATGGCCGACGTATTGCGCGATCTTCATACAAAGCAAGGTGGCGTCAAGTTTCTTGGTTCGTATCCTGCTGCTGGTGAGCACGCTCATAATACGCGCGAGCATGCAGATGCCCGTTGGAAAGATGCCGATGACTGGGTCAGCGATCTACGAAGCCAAATACTTCCCTAGATCTTTGCCGTAACGCTTACCCGTTACCGAGTAATTCATGTGGCAGTGGGGGCCAAATGCCCGATAGATTGGCGAGCGGAACGGTGGCAGAGCGGCCGAATGCGCTTGTCTTGAAAACAAGAGGGTTAATAGCCCCGGGGGTTCAAATCCCTCCCGTTCCGCCAATTTTAAGGTCCCGAGAAACCTCAGCGCGCAACGTCAGTGGTGAATTAAAACGTTGGGGCGTGTCACGACGTACAAGTGGCTTGCAAAGTGACACTGTTACAATCTGATTCGGCCACTCAATCTGTGTTGACATTCATCTCAAAGAAGTTGGAGTAGAAACTATGAAAAAAGAATTTTCCGCAATTATCGAGCGTGAAGGTGACGGCTATGTATCGCTCTGCCCTGAACTCGATATCGCTAGTCAAGGAAACACAATCGAAGAAGCCCGTGAGAATCTTCGCGAAGCGCTCGAGTTATTCTTCGAAACTGCATCGCCAGAGGAGATTCAGACGCGTTCGCACGATGAAGTGTACGTAACTCGAGTTCAGGTTGTGATTGGGTAATCTGCGCGTCCTCTCGGGAAAACAAGTCTGTGCCATTCTTATGCGGCACGGTTTCATTGAGGTGCGTCGGCGCGGCAGTCATATCATGATGCAGAAGCAGCTCCCGAGTACAACAATTACGGTACCGGTTCCAAGCCATACCGAACTGCGCCTTGGCACACTGCAATCCATTATCCGCCAGTCAGGTGTTCCCAGGAGCGAGTTCGAGTCATGATCGGGTACTCAACCAAGCGCTAGTTCTCGGCTTGGAACATGGGATTTACTGGTTAAGGTCCTTGAGATCGCCGTGAGCTTCTGGAGAATTTCGTGATTTACGCATTGAACTTATTTAATCTTGTCGACGGCAAAGAAGATATGTATCGCGAGTACAGCGTGAAGGCTGGAAAAATAATCTATGGGCTGGGCGGTCGAGTGGTTAGTTCAGGCCATAAACCGATCCGGTATTTAGAGGGTGATGTACAACGGGAACAATTGATCATCGTAGAATTCCCAAGTCAAGAAGCCTTCGAGCAATTTCATTCCGAAGCAGAACAGCATGACATCCACCGGTTACGCCAAGAGTCCACTTCTCATTACATATGGACCGTGTTTGAGCCTTGGGATATCCGGGAATGGGTAGCAGCATCGGGAACAAAGTAATGAAACAGGGGACCTCCTCGCGCACCATGTGATGTCTCGGGACATCGTTGACAGCGCCTACTGTGCGTTGGTTGCAAAGGCACTGCGGACTTGCGCGAGTTGAGAGGTCACCGTATCGAAGACACCCGAGGGAAGGCCATCCGTCTCCTGCCGTGCCGCTTGGGCCGCAAGAGGGACACGGTCAAGGATGTCATCGATAATCTCGAACGCGCGGCGTCTCGGCAATCCCCAACTCACTGCCTCGTTGAGGAGTCTGTTGCCCGTGACTTGGTTGATGCGGCGAACATTGTCAACGTACATCGCAAGTTGATCGTCGCCGTAGCAGAGAGTTGACAATAGGTCATACAACGGAGTCATTCGCAGAGTTCCTGAGATCTCGTGCAACAAAGAAAAGTTTTTTGCATGCGCATCGCCGTTGCCTATAACGATGTTTAGTGTGACGGCACGTAGGAGCGTGGTAAGTGAGTCGCCTATGGCTGAGGACCGGAGGATGTCGGCCATACGCTGCAGTGATGGTCCGCCATCCTGCTCGTATTTCTTGGCAGGATCCACGCCGACTGCCTGACAGAAATCTTCTTGGTGAATGCGCTCAACTGCACCGTTCGAATGAACGAGGCGGTCGTAACGCTCGACGACTAGCAGTTTGCGACCGTTGACGATGATCGTTTCGACGTTGGCAACTTCGAGGCCGAGGTTCTTGGCAAGGCGCATGCAAAAGGCTTCATTCTCGACGGTGTTTGGATACGCCGCAATTTCCGGCTTGAGTATGTGAGTTGATGGCGTACCGTCGACGGGGCGACCCCACATGCCGTTTGTCATTCGGGTCAAGAGAAGCTTCTCTTGAATCCCGGCTAGGGAAATGCGAACACGACCACCGATTCCAAGTGGTGCGTTGCGCAGGTTCGCCACGAGTTCCCCAAGCTCGACGTCTGAGATCGATTCGGCCGTCGAGGTTGTTGGTTGCCTAGGTATCGGTTCTTCGTCTGGCTGAATAATGAGAGCGCCAGCGCAATCGCGACCTAGTGCGCGGATGAGTCCGTAGGTATCACTCGCCAGCAGGTCAAGGTCAGCTGCAACCGCTCGACGTGACTCTCCCTCTGGAAGTAACCCGTTGAGGAACGAGGCTACGACACCGTGTGAATAGTGCTCCGGTCTAAGTGGCAACGAGAGCGAAAGCAATGGAATGTTGAGCGGATTGCTTCCAAGGGCTTGCTGTGTGTATGTGAGTCGCAACTTCTTTGTGCGTTGGTCTCGATTGACGTGTGCGGCCTTCGTGCCATTTAGCCAGACCGCCAGAGTGTTAGTCACTACCAGTCGGCCTTCTGGAGAGTCATGCGAACCCCAAGTTGCTTGAAGATTTGCAGTAAACGTTTGACTTGCTCTGTCTCGTCTCCCTGTTCTAGGCCAGACAGGTAAGTTCGATTGAGGCCAGTCAGTTCAGCTAGTTCGGCTTGGGAGAGTCCAGCCTCCCGGCGGTAGTGCCGAATGGCTGCGCCGAGGGAAGTTGGGCTGTAGACGCGAAACGGGGGATCAGCGTCGGTTTCGGTCAGGGTCTCAGGCAATGTCTTCATTTAAGGACATAGTAGCACCTTTGTATATATGTCCTTATTTTGAGACATGCATACATTAATTCGGGCGTGTCCGAAAATCTAGACAACTATACACGATGCTCCATCAGCGGTGAATGTCTGTCTCAAGGAACCTTTCCCAACTGGCCATCGCTTCTGAACCCGTCATAACGTCAACCTCTGACGCTGGAACTTTGGCGGTATGCGTAAGCCGCTCCCTCAGCCATGAGGGTACGGGATCGTTTACGGGCTCAACAGTAGGCCGAAGTTCGGGTTGGTCAACATGACGCCCGAGAAGTTCCACGATACTTGCGAGACTTTGTGTCGTTGGGCTTGAACCTAACGCCTGGACCAGAGTTGTCAGTTCTGCATATACCTCGCCGTCGGATCGGGCGCCAACTGCCCATATCTCACCGATCGTGATCGTTGTCGACCCGGAACTGTCCTTGGTGACCCGCCACACAATTCGCCAGTGGCGGTCACCCACAGTTAACTTGCGCCATCCCATGAGATTTCCGAGTAATGATTCACCGGCATAAGGATTCCGTTCAAGCAGCAGCATTTTCTTCAGTGCCCAGCGCACGATCTGCGGATCCTTGGAAATCAGTCGTTGTAAGTCTGCGATGGCTGGACCTGTGAGTCGCACATACGCGCCGCCGTCCCCATCGCCAGACACCACTACTCAGCGACCCTCAGGCGTTAGCTGCGAGATCGGCGTCAAGTTCTGATTCAAGCTCGACCCGATCAAAACCAAAAGCTGCGATCACGGCGTCAAGATCGGTGCGTGCACCCGTATCTGTCATAGTGCGTGTGAGTACGAGGGCGGCGCTTCTCAAGTCGGCCTCCAACTCGATCAGTTCAGCGAGGCGTCGTATCCCAACGATCGCAGCCACTGGTCGACCGTGTCGTTCGACTATGACATCGCGTCCGTCCTCTGCGTCACGGAGCAGCCTAGATACGCCGCGTTCATTGGCAGCACTGACTGACATGGAGTGTTCTGTGAGTTGGATCACCATGGGTGAAACTGTACAGGTTTCTACACAGATTATAAGTCACCTGTGTAGAATTGCCTTAACTGTTGTCTCGTAGGTAAAACCCGGTACTCGTCAGAGTGCGGTTTATCGTTCGTCGCGAACGAATGGAATACCAAGTGCTCGTGGTCCACCTAGGGCGTTCACACGACTTGGGCGGCTGAGAGCAATAAGGGCAATCAGCGTTGCGAGGTAGGGCAGCATCTGCATTACAGCCGACGGAATGAAGGTGATCTGTTCCGCCTGCAATGTGAAGGGCAACTGCAACGTGAAACCAAATAGCACTGCGCCAAAGATGAGGCGTATCGGACGCCAGCCTGCAAAAACCACAAGGGCCAATGCAATCCATCCCATTCCGTTAGTTGTCGCAGATTGGTGCCACGCAGCGCTTTGAGCCAACATGAGCCAACCACCACCGAGACCAACTAATGCGCCGCCGAACATGGTGTACCGAATACGAATGCGGGAAACGGACAAACCTTGCGCATCGACGGTTGCGGGGTCATCGCCTGTTGCGCGAAGTTCGAGACCTGGGCGAGTGCGAAAGAGGTAGAACGATGCACCAATACATAACGCCACTGCACCATACGTGACGATGTCATGTTGAAAGACCACTGGTCCCAAGAAAGGGATATCAGATAGAGGACCAAATGACAGTGGCTTCAAAATAGTTGTCACCGTTTTACCTTCGACTGGTTTTCCAAGAAAGTTAGCAAGTCCAGTACCGAAAATCACTAATGCAAGACCAGACACAATTTGGTTTGCACGTAATACAACTGACAGCAAGGCATGGATACCAGCCATTGCCGCACCAACAATTATTCCCACCAGAAGACCTAGCCAGATACTGCCAGTGGCATCGGCGAAGAGAAATGTACTCACGGCAGATGTGAGCAAGATGCCCTCTATACCAAGGTTCAATACGCCTGCGCGTTCTGTAAACATGGTTCCGAGCGAGGCCAACATCAACGTTGTAGCAAGAGTAATGGAGTTTGCAAATGCAAGCAGCCAAATATTGGAGTTCATGCTGGTACCTCTTCGATACCAACGATACGAATTCGGTAACGGCGAAACGCCTCACCTCCTAGCGCAAAGAGCAAAATTGCCCCTTGCAACATCACCCCAATATGGATTGGTGTGTCGGTAGAAATCTGCAACTTGTCGCCACCCGTGCGAAGTGCTGCAAATAAAATTCCACTGATGATGATGGCGGATAAATTGTTACGCGCAAGAGCCGCAATGACAATGCCTGCATAGCCGTAACCAAGTGCAGTGATGCCAGGATCAAGTCGGCCCACAGGGCCCAAAATCAACATTGCACCGCCAAGACCAGCAAGAGCACCAGAGAACATCATGACTGACATTGTGGTGCCCTTTGCATTGATGCCTGCATACTTTGCCGCGCGTGGTGAGTCGGCAATGACTTTGATCCGGTAGCCGTACTCAGTACGCGTGACGACCCAATACAAAAACAGTGCTACTGCAACAGCAATGAAGAAAGTTGGGTACAAGTTGGTGTTTCCAAAAGAGTCAAGGCGTGCGGAGTCTGCAACAACTCGGCCTTGAGGAAAGGTTGCATTCGGCGCACGAAAGTAACTGCCACTTGTGTAGATGAAATAGTTCACCAAACTGACCGCGATGTAGGTCAGTAACAAGGTGGTAACAATTTCACTTGTGCCAAGTCGTGACCGCACGAGGGCAGGAACAAAGATCCATAGCGCACCGGCAATCATGCCCACCAACATGACAGTGGGAACCATGATGAAGCTCGGCAGGTGTGACCCTAAGGCAAGGCCAGCCCAGGCACTTCCAATCATGCCAACGTATAACTGGCCTTCACCACCGATGTTGTAGATATTCATCTGGAATGCAAATGCAGCTGCTATTGCTGTACAAATAAATATCGTTGACATACCGAGAGTGTCGGTTAACCCACGTGATGATCCGAGCCCAGACTTGAACATGTTGCTGTATGTTTCCCACGGCGAATAACCCGTAACAAATAGAAACAAGGCTCCTGCCACGAGTGCTGCGAGTACTGAGAGAATGGGAACAAGTACCGCTAATCGTTTTGGTGTTTCACCGCGTTGTTCCAACACGATGCGAAATGGTGCACGCATCACGAATTACCTTCCATTGACAGACCGGCCATTGCGGCGCCGACAGCCGCGACCTTTGCTTCCTCGCCGAGAGTTTCATACACAACAGTGCCGCGGTACAGCACCAGAATGCGATCAGCCAGAGACATGATCTCGTCGAGGTCTTCAGAGATCAATAAAATTGCTTGACCTGCACTTCGCGCATCATCGAGAAGTGCACGCACAGTTTCAATGGCTCCTACGTCAAGACCACGTGTAGGGGAACAGACAACTAATAGTTTGGTGGCAGTACGTCCACCAGATAACTCGCGAGCAAGCAATACCTTTTGTGCGTTACCACCAGACAACTTTCGAGCGACATAATCGGGTCCGCTCGCTTTGATTTCAAATTGTTCAATCAAGCGATGTGCTTCGGGACGAACGGAAGCACGATCGACAACAATGTTGCGCTTGCGTGTGAGCAGCAAGTTGTCAAGAATTGATATCGATGGAACAAGCCCCATACCCAAACGGTCTTCAGGCACGTAGGCAAGACCTAATTCCCGCGCATGTATTGGTCCACGGCCTGTAGTAGAAGCACCAGCAATAGCAATAGAGCCTGACGTTGGTGTTTGTAGACCTGCAACCGTGTCGGCTAACTCACGTTGGCCATTACCCGCAACACCAGCGATACCGACCATTTCTCCTTCGTGCACGTTAAACGAGATGTTCGACAAAACATCAACGCCATTGACCCGAAGTGATAGTTCACGAATTTGCAATACCTCGTGCCCGATCTGGTGAGAGGCACGTTGCGGTGCGAGATTGATATCGCGGCCGACCATCAAACGTGCAAGTTCTCTTGTATCGGCAGAACCGCGGCCAGAGACATGGCCGGTGACACGACCGTTACGAAGAACGGTGACACGATCGGAAATTGCTACAACTTCGCCAAGTTTGTGACTAATGAAGACAATTGATTTACCAGCTTGTGTCATCGCATGAACGTTTTCGAATAATTTTTCAACTTCGGCTGGAACAAGCACGGCCGTTGGTTCATCGAGCAAAAGAATTTCGGCGCCCTGATACAACGCCTTGACAATTTCAACTCTTTGACGTTGCCCGACAGAAAGCTCGCCCACTACTGCAGTGGGATCTATAGGCAAACCAAAAGATTGCGCTACCTCTGCAACTTTGTCGTTGATGTTTCGACGGTCGAGCCGAAAGGGAAGTTCGCGGCTACCAAGTACAACGTTTTCAGCGACAGTGAAACGTTCCACAAGCCGGAAGTGTTGGTGCACCATGGCGATGCCGTGTTGTAGACCTGCACGCGGAGACGACAAATTAATTCGTTGACCGTTGCGCGTGATGAAGCCTGAATCTGGTTGATACAGACCGCATAATATGGCTGCGAGGGTGCTCTTTCCTGCGCCGTTCTCACCGAGAAGGGTGTGCACTTCGCCGACTCGAACATCAAAGTCGACGTTGTCGTTTGCGAGAACTCCGGGAAATCTTTTAACTATCGATCTGGCCGAGAGTGCGCTAGGGGCCGCATCACTTGCGTGATGCGGCCCCGGCGTCACCTCGTGTGAGGTGTTTGACATCGTGTGAAAATTAACCCTTCGCTGAGCCGATCACGCCTTCAACGAAGTAGCTCATTCCGAGAAGTGTTAGAAGCTCAGCGCTCGTACCTGCTTCAATGACTACCTTGCCAGCCTGATCCTTGATAGGACCTGTGAATGGTTTAAACGTTCCAGCCTTGATCTCGTCAGCCTTAGCAAGGATTGTTGCTTGGGTCTCGGCGTCAACCGAAGTACCAAATGAGCCAAGTGTGACTGTTCCGTCAGCCATTGAACCGTAGAACTCGTCGCTTGGGCATGTGCCACCAGCCACTGCCTTGATTGCCTTGGTGTAGTAGATACCCCAGTTCCATGTTGGTGCGGTCAACCATGCTTCTGGTGCTGCTTCCTTCACGTCTGAGTTGTAACCAACCCACTTCGCACCCTTTGCCTCTGCTGCAACTCCTGCAGCGGTGGTGTCTTGGTGCTGTGCAATAACGTCAACGCCGGCATTCAATAGTGACTCTGCTGCTTGCTTTTCAAGTGTTGGGTCAAACCATGTTTTGGTCCATGTGACTTGCACTGTTGCAGTTGGATTCACTGAGCGAACGCCAAGTGTGAATGCATTGATTCCGCGAATGACTTCTGGAATTGGGAAAGCAGCAACGTAGCCGAGCTTGCCGTTCTTCGTGGCCTTACCAGCTGCGATACCCGAGAGGTAACGAGCTTCTTCGGCTGCACCAAAGTAGGTGCCAAGATTTGCAGGAACTGAAGCGAAGTCAGCAAATTCTCCGCCAGCATCTTTGGTGAGGAGGAACTTTGCACCTGTTGCCCATTGGAAGCACCGGTCTGCGTACTTAACTGCAACTTTGGCCATTGGAGGGCCATAGCCAAATGATGTTGCAAAGATGACGTCGTATCCCTCGGCGGCAAGTGCTTCAAAAGTCTTTTCAGAGTCAGCGTTATCAGCAATGTTTACAATGCGCTTGATAGTGATACCGAGTTCCTTCTCTGCATCGATGATTCCCTGATCATGTTGGTATGTCCAGCCCTTGTCATCTGGAACGCCAAGGTACACAACTGCGACCTTTACATCTAGTGACTCTGCTGGTGTTGTATCGGCTGGTGCCGTTGTGTCAGACGCTGAGTCACCTCCACCGCAGGCTGCAAGGCCTAATGCGGCTATCGCAACAAGCGAGAGCCATTTTTTGCTTTTCAATTGATTCATGTGTAAACCCTCCGAAGGTTGTTGAAATCTTGTGTATCAGACTAGACGATCAAACAGCACCTCTATTCCATGCGGGTAACTGCTGTATTAACGTCTTGTGAACCCCCTACACTTTGGGTTTCCCAGGAGAGGTGCCAGAGTGGCCGAATGGGGCGCCCTGCTAAGGCGTTGTCTGTCTTAAAGCGGACCGTGGGTTCAAATCCCACCCTCTCCGCCAATGCGGTATTTACGTACAGTGCTAGCGATGCTTGTCATTGCGAGTGGGGCCTTTATGGTCGCGCCAGCCCCAGTGGGGGCTGCTCCTGCCACCCGCTGCACAAAGACCTACACGGTTGTCAAAAATGACTCGTGGAACAGAATTGCCGGGCGAGTCAAGGTCTCGATGGGCCTGTTATTGAAGACAAATAAGGCAAATACCCGAACTATGTTGCTGATTGGCGACGTCATCTGTCTGCCAAAATCTGCCATCACCAAGGCACAATCAACAGGGCTGGGTCTAAAAGCACCAGCCAAGAGATACACCGCTGCCCAATCTGAGGCCATTATTCGCGAAATCTTTCCCGATTCACTAGAAAACAGGGCTATAGCTATCGTTAAGAGGGAAAGCAAACTTAATGCTGCTGCTTACAACAAGTGCTGCGTCGGATTATTTCAGATCCACTTCAAGGCGCATCGATCCACCCTGGCCAAAATTGGAATCACGTCGGCCCAAGAACTACTTGATGCCCGGAAAAACACTCTCGCTGCCTTGACCATATATAAGAGGTCAGGATGGAGTCCGTGGAACATGTAATTCCCAGTAGGATGTTGCCCTTACTGCGCTCGTAGCTTAATGGATAGAGCATCTGACTACGGATCAGAAGGTTGGGAGTTCAAGTCTCTCCGAGCGCGCCAATACATAATGGTTTTTACCCATAAGCCGTACTTAGTCGACTTATCTTCACTTTCTTTCCAGCCTTGTTGCATGAAGCAGATGCAAAGGCACATGGGACCACATCGGATAATCAGTGCTGATTGTTGATCTACAATCAGGTTTCAGAAAATATTATTGAACCCTTATTTTTGTGTAGTAATACTATATACTGATGTTAAGTGGTGATGCCACGAGTGCGAACAGAGTGGAGGACACACTGATGGCGAACTTAAAGGGAACTGCGTCTACGCATCCGACGAGAGAAAAGATCCTGCAACTTGCGATTGCAGTCATCGAAGAACAAGGCGATGAAGCAGTACGTGTCAACGATATTGCTGCTGAAGCTGGCGTATCAATTACATCGCTGTACCACTTCTTTGGAGACAGAGTTGGCCTAGTTGTAGCGGCTCAAACAGCTCGTTATCTCGCGCCGATGACATCTGAGATGGACAGTTTTGTTGCTCTCCTCGATTCGTGCACAACTCGAGAACAGTTGGCCGACATCATCACGTTGGTGGTTGCTTTTAGTACAGCACCAAATCGTCGTTCGATTCGTAGGTCGCGCATCACCGTGCTTGGTCGCGCAATGACACATACGGAGCTTGAGGCATCTGTTGCTGGATTTGAAAAGGATTGGTGCGATGCTTTAACACCAGCATTTAAACGCGCTCGGGAAAAAGGATTGCTAAATCAGGATCTTTCTGTCGAAGTTGTTGCCCCATGGCTGGTGGGAACCCTGTTGGGGCGAATTGTGTTTGAACTAAATGCCACACCAGCCCAAGATGCGATCTGGGATGCAATGACAGTCAAGGCAATCAAAGCTTTGCTGTTTGAAAAGGAACTGTAACTCAGGTCGTTCGATGACCGAGTGACAAACATGTACCATCTGAAGCGTGTCAGACATCACGCCGCCACCGCCACCATCAGAAGATGGACGCTCTCAGGTATCTGAACTCGCTGCAGTTGTAACAGAAGCAATTCAGATTGAAGGAGCGCAGAATCGTCGCCGATGGGGGATTCTGAGTAGAACCATGAAGAAGGATCGACAGCGTCGCGATCGCACAGCATTAATTGCTGCTCTCACCACCATTGTGTCGGCTGCCCTTGTGGCTTTTGCTGGAGTGTATGCCACGATGCGTGTGAGTAACGACAGCAGACTTGAAAATCGCCGTAGTCAGCGTATTGATGCACTTGTAGAGCAGTGGTCGGTGTCAATTGCCGATGCGTCATCTGCAGTTGAAATTATGGGACAACGTTCTAACGATTTGTGGGCTTATGGCGCTGCGTTGGAACAGCAGGGAGTGGTCCTTGATGAAGCGATTGTAAATGAAGGCGTGAAGGAAAAAGATTATTTTAAAGTACGAAAAGAGCTTGCATTTTCTACAGCAAAAGCCGGCTTGGTGTCATCGGCTCTGACTAACGAGTGTTTGGACAGGTTCATCACACTGCTTGACACATGGCAGAACGCATTGAGTTGGACAAGGTCA
>Ga0209702_10000512_pt1 | contig 81508 bp, 80 predicted proteins | sample FRY01_FD_187210 | JGI IMG/M metagenome (GOLD analysis project Ga0209702, IMG submission 187210) | Freshwater microbial communities from Lake Fryxell liftoff mats and glacier meltwater in Antarctica - FRY-01 (SPAdes) (version 2) | ecosystem: Environmental > Aquatic > Freshwater > Ice > Glacier...
CCGACCTCATCCAACGTGGGCACATCAGGCAAAGCGGTCGAGCGTTGAGCGGTGGTGACCGCCAACGCTCGGAGCTTGCCCGCCTTGATGTGTGGGAGCACCGGCGTGATGGTGTCAAACGACATGTTGACCTGACCGCCCAGCAGGTCGTTGGTGAGCGGAGCGCTGCTGCGGTACGGCACATGCAGCAGCTTGACGCCGCCCATGCCTTCAAACTAAGCACCAATCAGGTGCTGGCCAGTACCGATGCCGTTGGACCCAAAGGAATACCTGCCCGGATCTGCTTTGGCCAAAGCCAGCAGCTCCTTCACGTTTTGCGCCGGCACGGCCGGATTGACCACCAGCACGTTGGGCACCAGAGCGACTGTGGTCACAGGCGCGAAGCTCTTTTGGAAGTCGCAGTTGGGTTTTTTGTAGACGCTGGTTGCGATGGTGTGGTGCACCGCACCCATCAGCAAGGTGTGGCCGTCGGGCGTGGCTCTGCTGACCTGCTCTGGACCCACTGTGGCACCTGCGCCTGGCTTGTTTTCCACGATGACCGGTTGGCCCAGGCTTTTAGCGAGCTCGATACCGACCGTTCGGGCCAATACATCGGTCGTTCCGCCAGGGGCAAAGGGCACAACAATGGCGACGGAGCGGTTCGGCCACGGTTGCGCCAGGGCCGAGCCAGCGGTCATGGCTGCGGCGAACGCTGTGGCGCTTAGCAGCCAGCGGCAGCGGCGCGAGGATGTGATCAAGGCATTCATGGTGTGGTCTCCTGGTTGTTGGGGGAAGCGAGAATGCTTCAGGCGCCCTGGCGAATGCGCTCACACACAGCAGCCGTTACCTGCAGGGTGGTGGCCGTGCCGCCAAGATCACGCGTGTGCATGGCTGGGTTCGACGTGACATGCTCAATAGCAGCCATGAGTTGGCGGGCTCCGTCGACCTCGCCGAGGTGCTCCAGCAGCATCACGCAGCTCCAAAAGGTGCCTACCGGATTGGCCAGTCCTTTGCCCACAATGTCGAAGGCCGAGCCGTGGATTGGTTCGAACATGCTTGGGTAGCGGCGCTCGGGATCGATGTTGCCGGTGGGTGCAATACCCAAGCTGCCAGCCAAGGCGGCGGCGAGATCGCTGAGGATGTCGGCATGCAGATTGGTGGCAACAAGCGTATCCAGTGAAGCGGGTCGATTGACCATGCGCACGGTTGCCGCGTCAACGATTTCCTTGTCCCACTTAACATCGGGAAACTCCTCGGCAATCTGCACCGCGATCTCGTCCCACATCACCATGGCGTGGCGCTGGGCGTTGCTTTTGGTGATCACGGTCAGCAGTTTGCGTGGACGGCTTTGCGCCAGCTTGAATGCGTACCGAATGATGCGTTCGACTCCGACGCGGGTCATCATGGTCACGTCGGCTGCCACCTCGATCGGATGCCCCTGGTGCACCCGGCCACCCACGCCCGAGTACTCGCCCTCCGAGTTCTCGCGCACGATGACCCAATTCAGGTCTTCGGACCTGCATCGCTTGAGTGGGGATTCGATGCCGGGGAGGATGCGCGTGGGACGCACGTTGGCGTACTGGTCAAAACCCTGGCAAATCTTCAGGCGCAAACCCCACAGCGTGATGTGATCGGGAATGTCAGGGTCGCCGGCCGAGCCAAACAAGATGGCATCCTGGTTGCGCAGGGCGTCCAATCCGTTGGCAGGCATCATCTCGCCGTGTTGCCGGAAGTGGTCGCCACCCCAGCCAAAGTTTTCAAACTCAAAACGGTAGGTGCTGGCCACCTCTGAAACAGCTTGCAGCACTTCCTGGCCTGCAGGCACAACTTCTTTGCCGATGCCGTCTCCGGGAATGGTGGCGATGCGGTAGAACTTCATGGATGGTTTGCTCAAACAAAGTGGTCAGAAGAAGGGAAAATGTAGACGCACCAGCAGCGACAAATATGGCCTAGAGTTAGGCCACCTTTAACTTTTATTTAACAATGGCTGCACACGCAACCGCCCCTTCAGAAATGCACTTCTTCAGCCTGCTGGTGCGGGCGGGCAGCTTTTCAGCGGCAGCGAGAGAACTGGGACTGTCCACGGCGGCGGTCAGCAAACGACTGGCGCAGATGGAATTGCGTATGGAGGTGAAGCTGTTGCATCGCAACACGCGGCGCTCCAGCCTCACCCCCGAGGGTGAGCTCTACCTCGGCCAAGCCAGGCGTATCGCGGCCGATATCGACGACCTGGAGCAGCTGATATCCGGCGCCAGCACGGCGCCCAAGGGCCTGCTGCGTGTCAACGCGACGCTGGGCTTCGGACGCAGCCATATCGCGCCACTGATCTCGAACTTCGCAATGCAGCAGCCGCAAGTTCAGCTTCAGTTGCAACTCACGGTGAACCCGCCGCCGTTGACCGAAGATTTGTTTGATGTGTGCATCCGCTTTGGTGAACCACCAGATGCTCGCGTGATGGCGCAAAAACTCGCCTTCAACCGGCGCCTGATCTGCGCGTCACCTGCCTACCTGGCCTTGCGAGGCCTGCCACGGGTGCCAGCAGATCTGTCCCAACACAATTGCATCGGCATCCGACAAGGCGACGAGGCCTACGGTGTCTGGCGCTTCAGCACGGGACACGGCAAGCCATTCGAGCCTGTGAAAGTTCGCGGGAATCTGAGCACAAACGATGGCGAGATCGCCGTCAACTGGGCACTCGACGGACACGGCTTGCTGATGCGGGCGGAATGGGACATTGCCCGCTACCTTCGCAGCGGACGGTTGGTGCAGGTACTGCCTGCCCACCTCACCCCTGCCGCTGACATCTTTGCCGTCTACCCGCAGCGGCACCAAACGGCGGCGCGTGTGCGCGCATTTGTGTTGTTTCTGGAGGCGGCCTTCAAAGACAGACTGCCGTCAGTCGGCAGCAGGGAGGACGAACCAGACCCTCACCCAAGTTCGTAGCGGCATCAGAGGACCAGCACAGCGCGGAAATCGTTCACGTTGGTGTGGGTCGGGCCGCTGACCACCAAATCACCCAGCGCGTCGAAGAAGGTGTAAGCGTCGTTGCGCGCCAGGTGGTCAGCCAGCTTGACGCCTTTTTCGACGGCGCGAGCCAGTGTGTCGGGCGCCACCAGCGCACCAGCGTTGTTCTCCACGCCGTCGATGCCGTCGGTGTCGGCGGCCAGCGCCCACACGCCGGGCACGCCGTTCAAGGCCTGCGCCAGACCCAGACAGAACTCGCCGGCCCGCCCGCCCCGGCCCCTGGGCTGGCCTTCGGTGCGCGGCTTGATGGTGACGGTGGTTTCACCGCCGCTCAGGATCACGCAGGGCTTGTGAAAACTGCTGCGCCCCAGCACGGTGGAGCGCGCCAGCGCCGCGTGAACCTTGCCCACCTCGTGCGACTCGCCCTCGATCTCGTCGCTGAGGATGTAAGCGTTGATGCCCAGCGCGCGCGCTGCCTCGGCGGCGGCGTGCAGGCTTTGCTGGGGCGTGGCGATCAAGTGCGTGGTGTGGCCAGCGAAGCAGGCGTCACCCGGCTTGGGCGTTTCCAGCGCACCGCTTTCCAGCTGCGCGCGCACCGCAGCAGGCACCTCGATGCGGTGACGGCGCAAAACCGCCAGCGCCTGTGCGCAGGTGGAGGCGTCGGCCACGGTGGGGCCGCTGGCGATCACGCTCACATCGTCCCCCGGCACGTCGCTGATGGTGAGCGTGACCACCTGCGCCGGTGTGCAGGCAGCCGCCAGGCGCCCGCCCTTGATGCGCGAAAGGTGCTTGCGTACCGTGTTCATTTCCAAAATGTTGGCACCGCTTTCCAGCAGCTGGCGGTTGATGTGCTGCTTGTCTTCCAGCGTGAGTCCGTCACACGGCAGCGTGAGCAGCGAGGAGCCGCCGCCCGAGATCAGACACAGCACCAGATCGTCTTTCGTCAGCCCCTGCGCGAGCTGCAAGATGCGCTGCGCAGCAGCCAGCCCCGCCGCGTCGGGCACTGGGTGCGACGCCTCTACCACCTCGATGCGCTGCGGCACACCGTCGGGGCGCGGTGGCGTGTGGTGGTAGCGGGTGACCACCAGGCCCGAGAGCGGCGCATCGGACGGCCACAGCGCTTCCACCGCCTGCGCCATCGCGCCACCGGCCTTGCCGGCGCCGAGCACCAGGGTTCGGCCTTTGGGGGGTTTGGGCAGGCAGGCGGCGGTGTTGCGAAGCGGCAGGGCGCGCTGCACCGCGATGTCGAACAGGTGGCGCAGCAGGGCGCGGGGGTTGTCGGTTGATGGCTGGGTCATTTTGGGCTCCGTTTTTCGCTTTTTATGTGATGCTGCAGTTGCCTGACGTGCCGATTTTCGACCTCGACGGGCGGGCTGTCTTTGTTGACTTGGCCGGCTTGATTTTGCTTGCTGGGCTGGCCACGAAAGCCAACCCCCACCATCAAAGAAAAGGCAAAAGGGCAATGCCCTCACCCCGCTGGGTCCGGCGCCATCAAATGCCCCACCATCATCTCCAGCGCACGACACAGCGCCGAGTGGTCCAGCCTCCCTCTTTGCTGTGCGCCGACCAGCTCTGCATCATCTGCGCCGCACCCGCCATGTTCGGCAACGCCACCCCAGTTCCTTGGCCTCTTGCTGCGCCAGGTTCAGGTCTTTCTGGTGCAGCTCGCTGCGAAAACCGGGCTTGAAGCTGCGCTTGACCATGCGCTCGCCATGCACCGTCAGAACGCGGCTGGCAGCGAAACAGCCGATCAACGCCTCGCGCACCTTGGCCGAAGCGGTTGCCGAGGCGTTGCTGGCAAACAGCAGCGCCTTTGCAACCGCTTCGATGTGGAGCGCCACGGTGATCTGGTTGGCGACTTTGGTGGTCTGGCCGTCGCCGTTCACGTTACCGCCAACCAGGCTGATGTTTTTGCCCATCCGTCTAAGCAGCAGCTTCACGCGATCAAACGCGGCCTGCGGCCCGCCGACCATGGTGGTCGGGCTGGCCGCCCTGGCGCCCACCCCGACGCCGCTGACCGGTGCGTCCAGATACTCGCAACCCGGGTCGTTGATCTTCTTGGCAAACAGCTTGGTGGCCATTGGGCTGATCAAACCCATGTCGACCACCAGCTCGCCCAGGCGGGCGTTGCGGCCGCTAGCCGATTTCTTTAGGCCTTTGGCCTCGCCGCTCTCGCCAAACAGCACGCCAAGCAGCACGTCTTGCACATGCGGTGTGCCGGGCACCATGATCAAGACGATGTCGGCTCGCTTGGCCGCCTCGGTGGTGTTGGTGCAGATGGTGGCGCCCTGCTCGGCAAACGCCTTTGGCATTTCGCTGCGGCTGCTCAGAAACAGCTGGTGGCCGGCTTTGAGCAGGTTGAGCGCCATGGGCTTGCCCATGGTGCTCAGGCCGATAGATACGCCTTTGGGCCGGCTTTTGGTGTTTGTCTTGTCTGCTCTGGTTGTTGTGTTTACAGCGTCTGCCCGTGGGCTGTGACCCAGCCCAGGTCGGCATCGGTGCCGCCGGGGCCACTGCCCGCCGGCAGGTTGTGCAGCGCCACTGGCAGACCGTTGTCTTGCAGGCGCTGGGCGGTGTCTTCGGCAGCGAAGTTGTAGGGGAACAGAAACTCCACCGCTTGAAAGCCCGACTGAGCGGCGGCGGCGAAGCGGTCGAGGACCGGCAGCTTGTTGTGCAGCGTGGTGAGGTTGGCGGCGAACTTGGACCGAGGAAGTTTCGGGTGGGATTGGCCTGATGGTCAGTCGAGCAAAGCAACAGCGGTGGGCGCATCAGGCGCGCTGGTGGCCAGCTGGTCGAATTCCACCATGCTGTCGATTTTTGGTCCGCATCGAAATGTGGGTCACCCGCCCCAAGACCATCTCGAACACCACCGGCACCTTGAACCCCGCCATCCAGGCCTTGCCTTGCGGCCTGGGTCGGCAGCCACCACACCCAGAGCGCCGGGAAAGATTCAGCCCAAGGGGCCGGCCTGGTCGCACGTGATCCAGTGGTGCGGGTGGTGAAGGTGCAGAAACTGGGCGGCTGTGATCTGGCTCCGGCCGATGGCAGAAATGTAGGGGGCGTCTTTGCCGAAGGCGTTGTTCATACACGGGTACACCTGCTGCGGCTTCATGGGCACGGTCTCGTGGTGGGTCTTGCGCAGGAGCTGCACACCCGATTTGCGCGCCAAACAGCAAGCGACACAGGTGCTGCGCTTGCGCAGCTTGCCAGCGGCTTTCCAATTGGGCGTCACGTCCACACACAGCTGTGGCGCGGCCCTGGTTCCACCGGTGGCAAGAATGTTTTGTCGTTCATGCGCAAAAGAACTGTTGTTGTGAATAGGCAAGCAAAACGGTTCGCAAACAAGCTGTGTTGCTTACCCCATTGCCAAACGCCAGCGCCGATTCCTGTACCGATTGGGTCAACCTGCGGCCTCGGCGGCCGACAGACAAGCCAGCTGCGCAGCGCTCGGTCGATGCGCACCTGCACCTCGCCCTTTTTGATGTGCACCAAAAAGGGCGTATGCCATGCCACCGCACGCTCCTTGGGTGAATGTTGGGTTGGTGTGCACGCGACCCAGCGCTCAAGCTCCCGTTGCCGTGGGAGCAAGCACCCGCAGCAGCCAGCGGTTCAGATCGGCGATTTCGGGGGCGCACACGCTGTGACCCATGGGGTACGCATGCCATTCGACCGGCTGGTTAAGCGCCAGCAGCGCATCGCGGGAAGCCTGGCCGCGCTCGATCGCCACCACACCGTCCTGCTCACCATGCGCGAGAAAAATCGGCACCGCTTGATTGGCCACAGAACGCTCTGACGCGGTGCGTTCGGCCAGCGGGAGGTAGCCAGACAGGCCCACAACGCCGGCCAGCCGATTTGGCGCTCGCAGGCCCGCGAGCAAGGCCATTGCGCAGCCCTGAGAAAAACCCATCAGCACGGTGCGCTCGGGCGGCACGCCACGCACGGCTTCGCGGTCCAGCAGCCCCTGCACAAGCGCCTGGCTTTGGCGCAAACCCACCTCGTCTTCGACCCACTTACGGCTCGGATTGGGCGGGTCGATGTCGTACCAGGCGCGCATTTCGCGGCCGCCGTTGACCGTGACCGGCCGCACAGGCGCACTTGGAAAAACAAAACGCACAGGGCCCACGCTGGCAAGCTCCAACTCCTGCGCGATTGGGACAAAATCGTTGCCATCGGCGCCGAGTCCGTGCAGCACCACGATGCTGGCCCGGGGCACCGCTGCTGCGTCGTCGCCGGTCACCAATTCAATGAGTTCGATGTTGTTTGAGATCATGGCAAATAGCATACGACAGCAGGCATCACCTCCCAACACCCCACCCGGAAAACCCACCCCCATGACCCCTGAGCACCTGCTGAACCACCTCGACAGCGGCACGCTGTGGCCCACACCCGTGTTGGGCACAGAGCGTCCCAGCCTCGATACCGCCTACGCCAGCGCGCTGGCGGTGCGCGCATTGCGAATCGCGCGCGGCGAACAACCACGCGGCTTCAAGATTGGCTTCACCAACCGCACCATCTGGCCGCGCTACAACGTCTATGCCCCGATCTGGGGCACGGTGTGGGACACCACGTTGCAGCATTGCGAAGGCACTGACAAAACCGAAATTGCCGTCGCGTTGGCCCACATCTGCCAACCGCGGCTGGAGCCCGAGATCGTGTTCGGGATCGGTACCAAGCCTGCGGCAAACGCCACGCTCGACGAGCTGTTCGAAAGCATTGCCTGGGTTGCGCCTGGCTTCGAGGTGGTGCAGTCGCACCTGCCCGACTGGAAATTCGAAGCTGCCGATACCGTGGCCGACAGCGCCCTGCACGCGCGCTTGGTGGTCGGTGCGCGCGTCCCCGTGAACGAGCTGGCGTCCAACGCCAACGCGCTAGACAAGCTGCTGGCTGAGGCCCGCGTCACGCTGTACCGCGACCACCAGCCAGTGGAAGAAGGCCTGGGGTCCAACGTGCTCGGCAGCCCCTTGCGCGCCCTGCATCATTTCCTCACCGCACTGCACGCCTGCCCCGACGCACCCGGACTAGAGGCTGGGGATGTGGTGACCACCGGCACCTGGACAGACGCTTGGCCACTGCGGCCCGGCGAACGCTGGCAGGCCCACTTTTCTGTTGCGGGCTTTCAGCTCGGGCTACACACTGCAGCCTAAAGGGCGGGGCCCGGCCAGGGGGTGGGGCAAAACATCCGAAATGACCGCCCTTGTGGTTGTTGAAGTCGAATCTTCATATCCAACGAAAAACAAAATGAGGCCGGTCCCACCCGCGTTCCTGGCATTGCAGCGCCCGCACCATTGAGAAAAAACGACACCCAACCGCTGGCTCTGACACAGCCCCTGGGCAACGGGGTGGTGCAAGCACTCACTTGAATCCAGATCGGCGATCTGGTTGTTTGCGTCGCGCGCCCACCCCAAGCCCAGGGCTGGGAGCCGGGTTCGCGGGTGGCGCTGCTATTCAAAAATTGCTCCTGGTGGATGCTGACCGACCTGGTCATCTGGAGCTTCGGCTGCGTCTCGGTGCCGCCGTCCCCCACCTTGGCGGCCGCCACCGTTTGCCAAATCCTGGCCCACAGCGACGCCAAAGTCTGCTTCATCGGCAAGCTCGGCAGCTGGGAAACCATGGAGCCGGGCGTGCCGGTCGACATGCGGTGCTCAACCACCCCTTGTCGCCACCCGACGCGGTGGCCGCCCCCGTGGCGTGGACTGCCATCTGCTCCGTGCACCGAGCCGATGCCAGCCAACCCGCTGCGCGGCGAAGACGAGTTCCCCACGCTGGTCTACACCTTGGGCACCATCGGCATGCCCAACGGCGTGATGCAGTCGTTTGGCAGCTTCGCCTGGGTGCTCGGCAAAGGCATTAAGCGCATCCCCGTGTCGGGCGAAGACCGCTTGTTGTCCCAGCTGCCGCTGGCCCACACGGTCGGACGCACGCTGGTGAAACACAGCCGGGTGCGCCCGCGAATGCATGTCTTCTTTGCCGAATCGCTCGACCTCTTCGCCGCCGACTCACAGCGTTCGCGCCCCACGGTCTTTTCTACGTACCGCGCCTGTGGGTCAAGTTTCAGCAGGGCGTTTGCCACAAGCTGCCACCAGCCCGGCTCAACCGCATGCTCGGCGCGCCCATTCTGGGCGGCATCGTGCGCACAAGGCGAAGCAGGCGCTGGGCATGGACCAGTGCAAATACGCCGCCGGCTGCGCCGCGCCCATGCCACAGGCGCTGCTGCAGTGGTGCAGCAAACTTCGCCTGCATATCAACGAGGGCTGCGGCACGACCGAGAACCTGACGCTGCATCACATCACCGAGCTGGGTAAAAGTCAGCAAGGCACGGTAGGTTTTGCCTACAAGGGCGTGGAGCAGCGTATCGGTGCGCAGACGGGCGGTATCCAGATGCGAATTCCGGCGCTGATGACGGGTTGCTTCAAAGAGCCTGAAAAGACCCAGCAAACCTTCACGAACGGCGGCTGGCTCAACAGCGGCGACAAGGGCTCGATCAACGAGCAGGGTCTGCTGCGCATCACCAGCCGGGTGAAAGACCTGCCCAAGACCGGTCAGGGCAAGTACTTGGTCTTGGCACCGATCGAAGACAAGCTGGTGATGCACGGTGCGGTTGAAGCCTGTGTGGTGACCGGCGCCAACCTGGGTCAGCGACTCGGTACCGTGATGCTGAACGCCGAAGCAGCAGCCAACATAGCCGACGCCTGCGCGCGCAGCCGCACGAAAGCCTTCCTGATGGCCCGCCCCGAGAGCATCGACGCCACGCCAGATCCGCACGAAAAGCTGCGGTGTGTGGTGGTGGTGACCACCGCCTGGACAGTGGAAAACGACGTCTTTACGCCCACCTTCAAAGTCAAACGCAAGCGCATCGAAGACCTTAACGCCAACCACCACGAGGCTTGGGTGGCCTCGGGCAAGAGGGTGATCTGGCAAGCCAGCTGACCGGAAGAGCTGGTGGCCAGCATGGGGTGCATCGAATCGATTTCGGTCTGACGAACTCAGGCCTCGGTGTTTGTGCTGCGCTTGCAAGACACTTTTGGCCAGCGCCGAGCGCCACAGCTTACCCATGCAAACAACAAAGAGCCCGGCCGTGGTTCAAAACCAACCCAATTGGCCGAGACGTGCGTTGGAGCCGGCCCTGCAGATTAGCGCCTGCGCCGGGCGCAAACCAAAAAGGCCCGCAAAAGCGGGCCTTGGACAGTCACGTCCCGCGCAAAGCAGGCGCCGCTATTCAGATGCGAAATTCTTCGATGCTTTTGCCAGAAGCAAGTACCGTGCGCACCCACTCCGGCTTTCGGCCTGGGCCGCCTGCCCAGAGTTCGCCGTTGGGGCCGCTGAATTTGGCTGGCGCGCTCGACTTGGACTTGATACTTTTCGAGCCTGAAGCGCCACCCAGATCGGCCGCCGTGATGCCATATTGCTTCATCTGGCTTTTGATCCCAGCGACGACTTCGGTCAGTTCGCTCTTGCGCGCCTGCTCGGCCTGGGCCATCAGCGATTGCGCTTGGGCCATGAGTTCGGAATAGCTTGCCATTGAATGTCCTTCTGTTTGGTCAGAGTAAAAAAATTGTTAATGCTTGCATCTCAGCAACGCAAGCACTATTCTAATCGCTAACGACCAGCTTGGTCCAAGCTTGCAGCTCGGCAGGCAATTCAACTTGCAAATCGACAGGCTCGCCCGTCACCGGATGGACCAATCTCAGGCGCCACGCGTGCAAAAACATGCGGCGATATCCTAGGCGATCCAATTGCCGATTGAGTTCAAAGTCACCGTATTTTTCATCGCCCACAATGGGATGCCCAGCATGGGAGAGATGAACCCGGATCTGGTGAGTTCGCCCGGTTTTGATGGTGACCTCCAACAGCGTGAAGCCCTCGGCCGACCCGCCTGGTAAGCCCGGCGGTGCTGCAATTGTCCTCGCCACCCGCACCAGCGACACAGCACGCATCGCATTGGGGTTGTCTGGCTGCGTCACCTTCACACGCCGCTCGCCATCGGGCAGCAGGTATTTGTGCAAAGGCTGATCCAACACCTTGCGCTTGTCTGGCCATTTGCCCCGCACCAGCGCCAAATAGGTCTTGCCTGTTTCCCTGGCCCGAAATTGATCCTGCAGTGCCGTGAGGGCGCTGCGCTTTTTGGCGATCAGCAACAGGCCACTGGTTTCCCGATCGAGTCGGTGTACCAATTCGAGCAAGCGAGCCTGCGGGCGGGCCTGACGCAGTTGCTCAATCACCCCGAAGCTTACGCCACTGCCGCCGTGCACCGCTGTGCCAGCGGGTTTGTTGATCGCCAAAAAGGCATCGTCTTCAAAGACCACCGGAAAATCGCGGCCCGGTGCGGGATGGGCCAGTTGCGTTTTGTTGCGCTCAGCGGTGCGAATCGGTGGAATACGCAACACATCACCCGCCTGCACCCGATCTTGTGCCCCCACCCGCCCTTTGTTGCGACGCACCTCACCAGAACGAATGATCCGGTAAATGTGGGTTTTGGGCACGCCTTTGAGATGGCGTATCAGGAAATTGTCCAGCCGCTGTCCCGCCGATTCTTCATCCACCATGATGTGGCTGACCGAGGCTGCCGATGCGTGGGAGGTGACAGGAAGCATGAAAGTTGAAAATGAGCATGCCCGCGCCAGCTGGGCAGACTATACTGCTACCCACTTACCGCGCGCCGCGATCGATTGATTGGCCTTGATTTTAAGGCAGTCGCTACAAGCGGATGCTCCAGCTATCAGAGAATGGAGCCCGGTAGGTATACGTTGCCAGCCCCAGCACCCACGTCCTTGGCCTTGTCTGACACCTTCCTCTGAGGAAGCCAGGTCGGCCTTAGAAGCGGCAGACGCTGCGGTCGAATCGGCTCCAGAGATTGCGAACCCGAATACGGAATACACCACCCGGCAGCTCACCAGCTGCCAGGTAATCACCAGTCAGCCAACGGCTGATTGGGGACAACGAGCGGCCGATAACACACCGACCGGCGCCCTGCTGAAAACAGCCCGCCGGTCGAACCCGCGCTTTGCGTCCACGCGCCCACGCCCTGACCCGGCGGTTCAAGGCAGCCCTTACCCAGGCGCTGCCCTGTCGCACGACAGCCGAACCCCAGGCCCCAAGGCTCTTCGGCAGTTCCTCCCCCGTTTGCATCTCTGGTCGTTTCACGGCAGACCGGCGCCCGAGACCCGTTGGGGTTGGGGCGCTTTTGATTGCTTGAACAGAGGACAACGCAACATGAAACGCATGCTGATCAATGCCACGCAGGCCGAAGAGCGCCGCCTGGCTATTGTTGACGGGCAAAAATTGCTCGACTACGAAATCGAAATCGAAGGGCGCGAGCAGCGAAAAGGCAACATCTACAAAGCGGTGGTCACCCGCGTCGAGCCGTCGCTGGAAGCCTGCTTCGTCGACTATGGCGAAGACCGCCATGGCTTTCTGCCGTTTAAAGAAATCTCGCGCAACCACTTTCAGGGCACTGTTGCCCCTTCGCAGGCGCGCATCAACGACGTGATCAAGGAGGGCCAGGAGCTGCTGATTCAGGTTGAAAAAGAAGAACGCGGCAACAAGGGCGCAGCGCTGACCACCTTTGTCAGCCTGGCCGGGCGTTACGTGGTGTTGATGCCCAACAACCCGCGTGGCGGTGGCGTAAGTCGCCGCATCGAAGGCGAAGACCGGCAAGAGCTAAAGGCCGCGCTGGACCAGCTCGAATACCCAAACGGCATGAGCATCATCGCGCGCACCGCCGGCATTGGCCGCGCTGCCCCCGAGCTCCAGTGGGACCTGAACTACCTGCTCAAGCTGTGGAACGCGATCGACGGCGCCGCACAAGGCGGCAAGGGCGCGTTTCTGATCTACCAGGAATCAAGCCTGGTGATCCGTGCGATTCGCGACTACTTCAACAGAGACATCGGCGAGATCCTGATCGATACCGACGACATTTTCGAGCAGGCGCACCAGTTCATGGCACATGTGATGCCCGAGCACGAGCACAGGGTAAAGCGCTACCGCGACGACGCGCCGCTTTTCTCGCGCTTTCAGATCGAGCACCAGATCGAAACCGCCTACAGCCGCACCGTGCAGCTGCCCAGCGGCGGCGCGATTGTGATCGACCAGACCGAAGCGCTGGTGGCGGTGGACGTCAACTCGGCCCGCGCCATCAAAGGCGGTGATATTGAGGAGACCGCTACCCGAACCAACCTGGAAGCGGCCGACGAGGTGGCACGCCAGGCCCGCCTGCGTGATCTGGGCGGCCTGATCGTGATCGACTTCATCGACATGGACGAGAGCAAGAACCGCCGCGAGGTTGAGAACCGCCTGCGCGACGCATTGCGCCAAGATCGCGCCCGGGTGCAGTTCGGCGCCATCAGCAAGTTTGGCCTGCTGGAGATGAGCCGCCAGCGCCTGAAGCCCACCCTGAGCGAGGGTGCGTCCATCCCCTGCCCGCGCTGCGGCGGCTCGGGCCACATCCGCGACACCGAGAGCTCGGCATTGCAAATCCTGCGCGTGATTCAGGAAGAGTCGCTCAAAGACAGCACCTCTGCGGTGCTGGTGCAGGTGCCGGTCGAGGTGGCAAGTTTTCTGCTCAATGAGAAGCGCACCGAGATCACCAAGATCGAACTCAAGCAGCGTATCAACGTGCTGCTGGTGCCCAACAAATCACTTGACACGCCCAACTACAAACTGGAACGCCTGAAGCACGACGACGCCCGCCTAGACAACCTCGACGCGAGCTACAAGATGGCCGAGGAGGCGGATGATGTGGCCAGCTTCACGCGCCGCAGCCAGGAGCGTACCAACAAGCAAGAGCCGTTGATCAAGGGTGTGTTGCCCGACGGCCCAGCCCCGATGGCTGTGCCCAAGCCCGTGGCCCCAGCAACGCAGGTCGCACCGGCGCCTGTGGCGACGCCCGTGCCACCAGTGGCGACGCCTGTGCCGGCTGGAAAAGGTTTCTTCGGTTGGCTCAAGAGCCTGTTTGGCAGTGACGAGGCCGCTGCACCCGCACCAGCACGGACACACGCAGCAGCACCAGCAGCCGCCAGCACCGAGGCGCGCGAAACCAAGCGCGACAGCCGAGGCGGCCGTGGTGGCCGGGGCGGCTCGGACAGCCGGGGTGGTCGCGATGGTGGCCGCAGCGCCCGTGGCGAAGGCCGCGGTGACAGCCGCACCGTCGAAGGCCGCAGCGACACCCGCGAACCGCGTGCAGAAGTGCGTGGTGAGCCGCGTGGCGATGGTCGCAACGAAGGCCGTGGTGAAAGCCGTGGTGAAGGCCGCAGCAGCAGCGAGGGCCGCAGCGGCGAACGCCGTGGCGACAACCGCAGCGAAGGCCGTATTGACGGTCGCAACGAAACCCGAGGTGAGGAGCGCAACGGCTCGCGCCGCGATGCTCGGCAGGTTGCCCCTGTTGACGCTGGTGCGCTTGGCAGCAGCCCGGCTGCAGAGGGCGGTGAGATGGGTGAGCGTCGCGAGCGCCGCAGCCGCAACGACGGCCGCCGCCGCTCGGGAGCAGTCGAGCAAGCGGACGGCAGCGCTCCACAGGCGCAGCTGGAGAACGGCAACGTGCCATTGCAAGGGGTGGACAACACCACTGAAGACGTGCAAGCCCAGCCCACCAGCGATGCGCCTGACCGCGAAGCCAGCGGCGAGCCGCGTGCACCGCGCGAGCGCCGGGGTGGTCGCGATCGCAACAGCCGCGACCGCCGCGAGCGTGCACCCCGTGACGAAACCGCAGGCTCGGCAGATGCCGCAGCCGCTGACACAGCGCCTGTACAGGTCCCGGACGAAAGCGCTGACGCCACGCCGGTGCGCAGCAGCTACTTCGTGCGCCCTGCGGCTGAGGAACACAACGAGTCAGATGCGGTCAGCACGCCGGCAGCCCTTGAAACGGCTGCAGCTTCCGTCAGCGTCGTGAGCGAGCCCGAGCCAGCCAGTGCAACGCCCGTTGCGCCAGCCGTGTCAGTTGTGCCCGTTGTGCAAGTTGTGCAAGTTGTGCAAGTTGTGGCAGTTATGCCAGTTGCGTCAGTTGCCGCGCATCCTGCACAACCAGTGCAGGTGCCACAGGCCGTTGTGCCAGTTGCTCCCGTGCCAGCTCTGCCAATCGTGGGTGATTTTGTCTTGCCCATCGAGGAGATGAACCAGGTTGCAAAGGCCAGTGGCCTGGAGTGGGTGAACTCCAATGCCGAAAAAGTGGCGCAGGTGCAAGCCGCTATCGCGGCTGAGCCAGGCGCCATCCACTTGCCACGCAAGCCCAAGCCGGTGGTGGCGATGGAAGACGGCCCGCTGGTACTGGTGGAAACGCGCAAAGATCTGCGCAACATGCCACTGCCGTTCGAGACCCCATCGGCGAGCTGATCAACCACCCGGCCTTGGCTGTGTGGCGCACAAGAAAGCCGGCATTCAGGTGCCGGCTTTTTTTCGTCTGCACGCCGGTGATTCGGCGCGGCTGGCTGGATGAACCCACGGTAGCGTGCAGCGCGTGCAGCGCGTGCAGCGCGTGCAGCGCGTGCAGAGCCCGGCTGTCCTGTGGCGCCGCCCAGTGCGCTGGCGGGCACAATCAACGCCAGCCCTATGCCGCGCCCATGTGGCATATGTGGCATATGTGGCATTGCTTCGCCGCGCCGCGGCGAGCGCCTCAGTCGAGCAGTGCCGCCTTTTTCCAGGTGCTCTGCGCAGCCGCCTCGTCACCGCGTTCTTCAGCCAGGCGGGCCAGGCTGCACCAGGTGCGGCGCAACAGCGTAGCGTCCTTCAGACCGTGGCTGGCATGCCCCAGCAGCTGCGCGGCTTTGCCCCAGAGCTGGCGTTGCATGCAGGCCTGCCCGGCGAGGTACTGCAGGTACACATTGCCGGGTTGCTGGCGCTGCGCCTGCTCGAGCCGGGCCAGGCCAGCGGCATCAAGCTGCGCCAGACCGGGCTCCAGCGCCAACACAAACTGACGCTGCTGCGACGTGCTGAGTGTCGGCAGATTCGGCCACAAAGGAGCCAAGCAGCTGCGCACCCACGTGGATGCTTGCTCGCGCTCTTGCTCGTCAGCTGACAGGTCGGCCACCACCTGGCGGGCACGCAGACCAGCCGCCAAGGCGAGATCGGGCAGTGTGCGCTCGCCCGCATCCAGCCGCATCCACACAGCCTGCAACTGCGACAGGTCTTGTGCTTCGCGAAAGCTGTCCAACGCCAACCCGCGCACAATACTGGCCGAGGCCTGGGGCGCAAACGCCCGGTGTTTGGCCAGTACGCGTGCGGTTTCCAGCGCCTCGCTGGTGGCCTCGTCCAGGCGAGCAATGCGCAGCTTCAGGCGCAGTGCCTGAATGCGGCGCGCAGCGCCCTGCGGTAGCTCGGCCAAGCGGCTGCGCGCCAGTTGGCGTCGCGGTCTTCCACCGCCCAGCGCACGGCTCGCAACAAAGCGCCTTCGTGGGCGTCGGGCGCGCTCTTGGAGAGCCGGGGGTGCAAGGCCAACTGCAGCTGATCATCACGTCTCTCTCGGTTTTGCAGGGCATGCGCGCTCTCTGCCACCAACAGGTGGGCCAGCAGCTGCAATTGGTGCCGCCGCGACCACTGGGCAGACGGCATACCGTCAAGCGTTTTTAAAGCCGAACGGCCAGACGCCTGAGCCCGAACAAACCGGCCCGCGAGCTGGTACGACAGCGCGTCGAGCACCGCGCCCACCGCCGCTCGCTCAACCTGCTGCGCGCGCCAGTGCTGGGCCTGGCGAGGCAACTCTCGCAGCAGACTGACCGCGCGCAGCGCCAGATAAATCAGCACAAAGCTGGCCGCAACGCAAAACGCCACAAAGTTGAACGACAGATCGAACCTGTAGGGTGGCCAGAACAGCGTGACCGTGGCCTGGTTGCGACCCACCAGCAGCGCCAGTGCCACCGCCAGAGCAGCCAGACCGAGCAACCAAAACACGCCGCGCATGGTGCCCCTTTGGCGTCGGTGCGGCATCAACGACCCCCCGCCGCTGTGTTGAGGGCAGCCAGGCTTTCGGCAGGCTGTGGCAGCTCCACCAGCCGAAGTTCTTCGCGCAACGTGGTCAGCGCGGCCCGCGCCGATGCCACCGCTGGCGCTTCGGTATTGAAGTAGCGCGCGAGCGCGGCCTCAGCAGACACCAGGTCGGCCAGCGCAGACGCCGGCTGGCGAGCGAGCAGCCCGAGCCGTGCATTCAGCAGCTTGAGCTTGAGGTTTTCACGCAGGAAATAAGCCTGCTCGGGAGCGAGCAGAGCGGCCTCGGGCTGGTCGATGCGGCTGACCCGAACCAAATCGCTGCTGGCGCGCAACACATCGCGCCAGGCCCGGTCCCACCGCTGGCCCCAGCGAGCCGCCCAGCCTGTGCTCGGTTCTGGCGCCAACGCGGGCGCAATAGCGGTTGCTGAGGGCGGCGCATTCTCGGGCTTCTCGGCTGTGGTCTCTGCGCGGGTTTCGCTGCCAGGGGCAGCGGATTGCGCAGTGTCTGGCTTGTCAATGCTCAGGGCGGGGGGGACGGCGACCGCAGCAACCATTGGGACAACGGCAACCGTGGGACCCACCTGGTTGGCTACCGGCCAGGTATCGACCAAGCGGGCCAGCTCATCAAGACGCAACACAACCGAAGGCACGTCGGCCACCGCAGCGCCGCGCACACGTTCAATATCGCGCTGGATCGCACGCTGTACCGGGTTGAGGCGGGGCTGGGCCGCCCGGTCGATGCGCTGGTCGGCTGACTGCAAAGCAGCGAGCAAGGGCGCCACGCTGCCAGTCAGCTGGGACTGCTGCTGGCCCAGGCGCAACGCCGACTCCAGGTCTTGCACCAGGTTGTCGTCGCGCGAACGCGAGAGCGACAGCATGAGTTCTTCGAGTTGGCTGCGCTGCAAGCTCACCTCGGACAACCGCACCTCGGCCACGGTCAGACGGGCGTCGAGCTCTTTGGTCAGCGCCTCGGCCTGCCCACTGACGGTGCGCGCCTGTTCAACCTGCACCGCACTGTCCTGGCTGCGCCGTGCCATTTCCCGCTGGGTCTCACCCAGCTTCTGCCACAACCAACCCGCAGCCAGCAGGGACAACGCGGCAAAGAGCAGCGAGAACAAAGCCAGCAAGACCGCAGCGCGGCTGGCGAAGGTGCTGGATGTGGGCGGTGTCGATTGCGGTGCGGGTGTGGCGGCTCCCGGGCTCTCGCGAGGCGCGGCTGGCGTGACAGTGGGCGCTGGCACGGCCGGCGTCTCGGCGGCGGCGGGCTGACCGGGCTCGTCGGTGCTGGAGGTAGGGTGGGTATCGCTCATGACATGCTCTGCCAGGATTTTAGGGCGCTCACCACATCGGGCAGCGCTGGCCGGCTCTCGATCACCCGGCCAAAACCAGCGGCGCGTGCGGCGGCGGTGATGCGCGGGTGGGTGGCCAGGGCCACTGCGGCAGACCAGCCGTGTCCAGGGGTCAGGGTCTGCAGGTTGGTCAGCGCCTCGGCGCTGCTGAACAGCCAGAGCTGGCCCGAGCCGCTGGTGTGTTGAATCAGCGCGCGCTCGGCTGCCAAGAGCACCGGTGCCCGCCGCTCGTAGGCAATACAGGCGGCGACCTGCGCACCCGACGCTTCACAGCGTTGAATCAGCCAGTCGCGACCGGTGCTGGGCAGTGCACCTTTCCGGGGAGCGTCGCGCAAGTCATCCAGCTCGGGCGAATACCCGCGTACCAGCAGCACCCGGGCGCCGGGGTGCAGCTGGGCGGCCACCACCGGCCACAGGTGTTCAGAATCGAACTGGGCTGCGTCGGCCGGCGGCGCGTCGATGCGCTCGGCGCTGATGCCCAGGCCCGCCAGCGCCTGCGCCAGCACGCGAGCGGTGCCCGGGCCGGGCGCCCAGAAGCGGGTGGTGGGTGGTTGCTGGGCCGGGGACGGCGCCACGTCGTGCGCGAAAAAATGCCGCACCGCAGCGGCACTCACAAACATCAGCGCATCCATCTGCCACCAGTGGCGGCGGTACTGTGCCAGCGCGGTTTGGGCTTGCGGGTCACCCGGCTCGGTGATCTCGATCAGTGGCAAGGCCTCGGCGTGCCAGCCGCTGGCGCGCAAGGCCTGCACCCAGTGGGCCGCCTCCGCCGCCGGCCGGGTGACGATCACCCGGCGGATCGAGCCGAGCCGTGGTGCGCCGGGGCTCGAATCGGCTGCGGGCGCCAATGCCTCACGCCTCGGCTGGCAGCGGATGGGCACCGGCAGCACGCAAGGCCTCAGCCACCCGCTGGCCCAACGCCTCGGCTTGTGCCAGGTCTTGTACCGGTGCGCTGTCTTGGACACGCACCATGCGCTGCATGCCCTCGGGGTCGCCCCAGGCGGCATCCAGCCGCAGCCTGCCATCGGCCAACCAGTCGGAATAGGACGCAAGCGGCATGGAGCAACTGCCTCCCATGGCACGCGAGACGGTGCGCTCAGCCGCCACGCGCAGCCAGCTGGGCATATGAACCAGCGGCGCCAGCGCCGCCACCAGATCGGCGCGGTCGGCCCGCACCTCGATGCCGAGCGCGCCCTGACCAGCCGCTGGCAGCGACTCAACCGGCGAAAAAATGTGGCGAATACGCGGCTCCAGCTTCAGCCGCTTCAAACCGGCGGCCGCCAGCACGATGGCGTGGTACTGACCCTCATCGAGCTTGCGCAAACGCGTGTCGAGGTTGCCGCGCAGCGGCTCGATGCGCACATCCTGCCGACCCAGCGCATCCAGCGCCTCACGCAGCAGCACCAAACGGCGCAGGCTGGAGGTGCCGACGATGGCGTCGCGCGGCAGATCGGCCAAGCGATCGCAAACCGGCGACACCCAGGCGTCGCGCGGGTCCCCGCGCTCCATCACGCAAGCCAGCGCAAAGCCTGTGGGCAGGTCCATCGGCACGTCTTTGAGCGAGTGCACCGCAATGTCGGCACGCCCTTCTTCCAGCGCCACCTCCAATTCCTTGATAAACAGGCCTTTGCCACCGACCTTGGCCAGGCTGCGGTCCAAAATCTGGTCACCCTTGGTGGTCATGCCCAGCAACTCCGCGCGGTAGCCCAGCGCTTCGAGCAACGCCTGCACGTGCTCGGCTTGCCAGATTGCCAGGCGGCTTTCACGGGTGGCTATTGTGATCTTGAGGGGGCTTGGGGAGGGGGAGGACGACACAGGCAGTGTGGGTGGAAGCAGTGTGAAGCAGCGGCGTCGATCCGGCTACGGAACACCGATGGCAAAGCCAAATGCTAGCATGGCTGTTGCTCAAAAATTCAGCAGTTGCCGCATGAAAACACCACCCCGCCGCCGCGCCCAAGCCCTGCTCAGCGCTCCCGAAACACCCGACAAAGACCGGCCGCTGGTGGAGGACATCCGGCTGCTTGGACGCATTTTGGGCGACGTGATCCGCGAGCAAGACGGCGCGCCTGCGTTTGATCTGGTGGAACAAATTCGCCAACTGTCGGTGGCGTTTCGGCGCCACGACGACCAGGGCGCTGACCGCGCGCTCAAGACCTTGCTCAAGCACTTGAGCGGCGATCAAACGGTGAGTGTGATCCGCGCCTTCACCTACTTCAGCCACCTGGCCAATCTGGCCGAAGACCGCCACCATATCCGCCGGCGTACCGTGCGCGAGCGCGCCGGCGACCTGCAAGAAGGCAGTCTGGCACTGACTTTGCGGCGTTTGCAGGAAGCGGGTATCCCGAAGGATCGCGTGGCTCAGGCGCTGGCGCACAGCCACATCTCGCCGGTGCTCACCGCCCACCCGACCGAGGTTCAGCGCAAAAGCATTCTGGATGCCGAGCGCGCCATTGCCCAGCTGCTGACCGAGCGCGACGCCCTGGCGCCGCGCGAGCTGGCCCACAACGAATCGCTGCTGCGGGCCCGCGTCATTCAGCTCTGGCAAACCCGGCTGCTGCGACTCACCAAGCTCACCGTGGCCGACGAGATCGAGAACGCGCTGGGTCATTATGAGACCACCTTTTTGCCGCAAATTCCCCGCTTGTACCGCGAACTGGAGCATGGGCTGGGGCAGAGCGTGGCGCCCTTTTTGCGCATGGGCCAGTGGATCGGCGGCGACCGCGACGGCAATCCCAATGTGACTGCGGCCACGCTGGAGCTGGCCCTGCAAAGCCAGGCCCGGATCGCGTTGCGGCACCACCTGGCGCAGCTGCACCTGCTCGGCGGCGAGCTGTCGGTCTCGGCCATGCTGGCGTCGGTGAGCCCGGCGATGCAGGCACTGGCCGAGCGCTCGCCCGACACCAACGCGCACCGCCAAGACGAGCCGTATCGCCGCGCGCTGACTGGCATGTACGGCCGCCTCAGCGCCACCCTAAAGACCCTGACCGGCGTTGAGGCCGAGCGGCACGCGGTGGCGCCCAACAACCCCTACCCCAACGCCGCCGAGCTGCTGGCCGACCTGCGCACCATCGAGGCCTCGCTGATTGCCCACCACGGCGAAGCGCTAACCGAAGGTCGATTGCGCCCGCTGATGCGCGCGGTTCAGGTGTTTGGTTTTCACCTTGCCACCATCGACCTGCGCCAGAGCTCCGACAAACACGAGGCGGTGGTCGCCGAGTTGCTGGCCACCGCGCGCATCGAGGCCGACTACAGCGCGCTCGATGAGGCCGCCAAACGAGCGGTGCTGCTGCGCCAGCTGAGCGACGCGCGCACGTTGCGTGTGCCCGAGGCGCGCTATTGCGATCACACGGTAGACGAGCTGCGCATCTTCGAGACCGCGCGCAGCGGGCGCGAGCGATTTGGCGCGCAGGCCATCCGCCACGCCATCATCAGCCACACCGAAGCCGTGAGCGATCTGCTGGAGGTGATGCTGCTGCAAAAGGAAGCCGGGCTGATGCACGGTCTCTTGCTGGACGCCAAGGGCGCCACGAACAACACTGCTGTGTCTTCGCTGCCCCCCAAGGGGGATCGGGCCGGCCTGGGGCGCCTAGCCGCCGCCGCCGCCATCTGCGACCTGATTGTGGTGCCGCTGTTCGAGACCATTGAAGACCTGCGCAACGCGGCGCCCATCATGCGCGAGTACTACGCGCTGCCGGGCGTGCGCGCCATGGTGCAGCGGGGCGATGCGCTTGGCTACTGCGAGCAAGACATCATGCTGGGCTATTCAGACAGCAACAAAGACGGCGGCATCTTCACCAGCAACTGGGAGCTCTACCGCGCCGAGACCGCGCTGGTAGAGCTGTTTGACCAGCTCAATGCAGACACCGTATTGACGGAGCGCGGGTGCGACAGACCAGCCGCCGGGCCGCTCCCAAGGCAGGCCCAAGCCCCTCGGGAGGCAGCGACCCGCGAAGCGGTGGAGCGTGGGGGCAACACGATCCAGCTGCGCATGTTCCACGGCCGTGGCGGCACGGTGGGGCGCGGCGGCGGACCGAGCTACCAGGCCATCCTGGCGCAACCGCCAGGCACGGTGCGCGGCCAGATTCGCCTGACCGAACAGGGTGAGGTGATCGGCGCCAAATACGCCAACCCCGAAATCGGCCGGCGCAACCTGGAAACCCTGGTGGCGGCCACGCTGGAGGCCACCCTGCTGCAAACCACGCGCGACGCGCCGCCCGAGTTCCTGTTGGCGGCCGCCGCTCTCTCTCAGCACAGCATGACCGCCTACCGGGCGCTGGTTTACGACACGCCGCGCTTTGCCGAATTCTTCTTCTCGGCCACCCCGATCCGCGAAATCGCCGAGCTCAACATCGGCTCTCGTCCGGCTTCGCGCAAACCCTCGCAAAAGATCGAAGATTTGCGCGCCATTCCCTGGGGCTTCAGCTGGGGCCAGAGTCGGCTCACTCTGCCCGGTTGGTACGGCTTCGGCTCAGCCGTGCAGGCCTTTTTGCAACTCAACGGCACCAAAGGCGAAGCCAAACAAAAGGCACTGCTCCAGCAAATGGTGCAGCAGTGGCCGTTCTTCAGCGCCCTGTTGTCCAATATGGATATGGTGCTGGCCAAGAGCGATCTCGCGCTGGCCTCGCGCTACGCCGAGCTGGTGGAAGACAAGCGCTTGCGCAACCAGGTGTTTGGCGCCATCGAAGCCGAGTGGCACCGCACCGCCGATGCGCTGGCGCTGATCACCGGCGAACAGCAGCGCCTGGTCAACAACGCATCGCTGGCCCGCTCCATCCGCCACCGCTTCCCCTACATCGACCCGCTGCACCACCTCCAGGTGGAACTGGTGCGGCGCTACCGCGCCGGCAAGCGCGAGGTGGATCGAGACGACCGGGTCAAGCGCGGCATCCACATCTCAATCAATGGAATTGCGGCAGGCTTGAGGAATACGGGCTGACACCGAGCAAGCCTTTATGTGAATCCCTAAAATAGTTGCATGACCCACCTTACCAATGCCGACCTTCACTGCCACTCCATCTTCTCCGACGGCACGCTCACGCCCGAGGCGCTGGCCGAGCGAGCGAAGGCCAACGGCGTTGAGCTGTGGGCGCTGACCGATCACGATGAGCTGAGTGGGCAGGAGCGGGCGATGCAGGCAGCCCACGCACTGGGCCTGCGCTACCTCACAGGCGTGGAAGTCTCCGTCACGTTTTTGCACGCCACGGTTCACATCGTGGGCCTGGGCATGGACCTGGCCCACCCGTCGCTGGTCGATGGTTTGCGTGAGACGCGCGGTGGGCGCGAGCAGCGGGCACGTGACATGGCGGCTGGCCTGGCGGCAGCGGGCATCACCGGCGCCTATGAAGGCGCGTTGAAATACGTGGGCAACCCCGACCTGATCTCGCGCGCCCATTTCGCGCGCCACCTGGTCGAGTCGGGTGTTTGCAGCGACATCGGCTCGGTGTTTCGCAAGTACCTCACCGAAGGCAAGCCCGGCTACGTACCACACCGCTGGGCCAGCCTGGGCGATGCGGTGCGCTGGATCACAGGCGCTGGCGGCATGGCCATCATTGCGCACCCGGCGCGCTACGGTTTCAATCCCACCGAGGAATACGCCCTGTTCACCGAATTCAAAGGCCACGGCGGCCAAGGCATGGAGGTGCTGACTGGCGCACACAGTTCGGCCGATGCGTTGAAGTACGCCGATATGTGCCGCGAGCTTGGCCTGTTCGCCTCGCGCGGCAGCGACTTCCACGGCCCAGGAGAAAGCCGTTGCGATTTGGGCTCCCTGCCGGACCTCCCCGGCAATCTCTCACCGGTTTGGGAGCATTTGCAGTCGCGCATCCATTGATTCGCTGATTTCATGAGGAACGCCTGCGCGGCACCCAGTGCCCTCGCGGGCATTCTTTTTCTGGTGGTGGCTGTGGCCTGTTTCGCGGTGCTCGACACCACCGTGAAATACATCGGGGCCACCGTGTCGGTGGTGGTGTCGCTCTGGTTTCGTTACGCGTTCCAGGCGCTGGCCACCAGCGCCATCATGCTGCCCCGCCATGGCAAGCGGCTGCTGCACACCGCTCACCCGCGCTTCCAGTTTCTGCGTGGACTGCTGCTTGTGGGCATCAGTGCGCTGGCCTTCATCAGCTTGCAGCACATGCCTGTGGGTGCTTTCACCGCCATCGTCATGACCACGCCGCTGGTGGTCACGCTGCTGGCGGCGGTGTTCCTCAAAGAGCGTGTCGGCACGCTGCGCTGGTTGCTGGTGGTCGGCGGCTTTGTCGGCACCTTGCTGATCGTGCGTCCCGGCGGCGCCGTGCTTGGCTGGGCCAGCCTGCTGCCGCTTGGCCTGGTGGGGATGTACGCCTGGTTCCAGATCATCACCAGCCAGATGGCGCGCACCGAAAACCCGCTGACCATGCACTTCTACACCGGCTGGGTGGGCGCTTTGTTGTCCTCGCTGGCCTTGCCGCTGTTTTGGACCGTGCTGCCCAACACCAAAACGCTGGCCCTGCTCAGCCTGATTGGTCTGACGGGCACGGTCGGCCACTTTCTGCTGATTTTGGCATTTGCCCGTGCGCCCGCCTCTGCCCTGACCCCGTTTCTCTACACCCAGATCGGTTTTGCGATGCTCGGCGGCTGGCTGGTGTTCGGCCATGTGCCCGGCAGCTGGGAGCTGGGTGGCATCGCGCTGATCGTGCTGTGCGGCGCCAGCGCCAGCTGGATCACCGCACGCGAGAAGCGCCTGCCGATCGAAATTCCCGAGCCCTGACCCCCACGCCTGCGCTGGGTCAAGCTCTGCGAAAATCTACGCATGTCGCAGTACTTTGAAGTTCATCCCGAAAATCCGCAGCCGCGCCTGCTCAAGCAAGCGGTTGCTTTGCTGGCAAAAGGCGGCGTGCTGGCCGTGCCCACCGACTCCAGCTACGCGCTGGTCTGCCAGATCGACGACAAAGCAGCGGCAGACAGCCTACGCCGCATCCGCCGGGTCGACGAAAAGCACCATCTCACCCTGCTCTGCCGCGACCTGAGCGAGCTGTCCCACTATGCCCGGGTTGACAACCGGCAATACCGCCTGCTCAAACAGGCCACCCCCGGGCCTTACACCTTCATCTTGGAGGCCAGCAAGGAAGTGCCCCGGCGTCTGAGCCACCCCTCGCGCAAAACCATCGGCCTGCGGGTGCCCCAACACAACACCTTGCTCGCCTTGCTCGATCTGCACGGCGGCCCGCTGCTGGCCACCACGCTCATCCCACCGGGTGAGACAGAGCCGCTGAACAACGCCCAAACCATCCGCGAGCGCTTCGAGCGCGAGCTCGCGGGCGTGGTCGATGCCGGCGCCTGTGCGATGCACGCCACCACCGTTATCGACCTCACACCCATGGGCGATGGCGGCGAGCCCGAGGTGGTGCGCATCGGCCAGGGCGCGCTGGCGCCGCTGGGTCTTTGAGGATGATCTGCCAGGGCGCTGCGCGCGCCTGAGGGACAATAGCGGTTTGCCCGCTCACCTATGAACGTCGACAGCATCATCCAAGCGATCACGGTCAACGCGATCCCCCTGTTGTTGGCCATTACCCTGCATGAAGCTGCCCATGGCTATGTGGCGCGCCGATTGGGCGACAACACGGCGTATCTGTTGGGGCGCGTCACGCTCAACCCGATCAAGCACATCGATCTGATTGGTACCCTGGTGATGCCTTTGCTGCTCTTCGTCGCATCCAGCGGCGCCTTCTCGATTGGGTACACAAAGCCGGTCCCGGTCAACTTCAACCGCCTTCGCAACCCCAAGCTGGACATGGTCTGGGTGGCGTTGGCGGGACCCGGCTCCAACTTGCTACAGGCGCTGGCCTGGCTGGCGTTGTTTTACACCGGCCAAGCGTCGGGTGTTGAAGAGGCATTTTTCGGGCTGGTCTGCGCAGCCGGCGTCAAGTGGAATCTGATTCTGATGATCTTCAACCTGTTGCCCCTGCCGCCGCTGGACGGCGGGCGGGTGCTGGTGGGCCTGCTGCCGCGCGGGCCAGCGAACGCCGTCGCGCGCATCGAGCCGTTTGGCTTCTTCATCGTGATCGCACTGGTTTTCACCGGGGTGCTCGCTGACTACTGGTTGAGGCCACTGATGGGCTTGTCCATGCAATTCCTGCAACTTCTGCTATCGCCGCTTCGAGCCCTGCTGTTCTGAATTCGCCCTTCCCATGAAAACCCAACGCGTTCTCACCGGTATTACCACCTCGGGCACCCCGCACCTGGGCAACTACGTCGGCGCGATCCGCCCCACTGTGCGCGCCAGCCGCCTCGCCAGCGTCGAGAGCTTTTACTTCCTGGCCGACTACCACGCGCTGATCAAGGTGACCGAGCCCACGCGGGTGCAGCGCTCCACGCTGGAGATCGCCGCCACCTGGTTGGCCTGTGGGCTCGACCCGGAGCAGGTCACCTTCTACCGCCAGTCCGACGTCCCTGAAATCCCCGAGCTCACCTGGCTGCTGACCTGCGTCGCCGGTAAGGGAGTGCTCAACCGCGCCCATGCCTACAAGGCCTCGGTCGACAAAAATACCGCCACCGGCACCGACCCCGACGCGGGCGTGAGCGCGGGGCTCTTCATGTATCCGGTGCTGATGGCGGCCGATATTCTGATGTTCAACGCCCACCAGGTGCCGGTGGGCCGCGATCAGATACAGCACATTGAAATGGCGCGCGATATCGCCGCCAGCTTCAACCACCTCTACGGCGGGCACTTCACCCTGCCCGAAGCGGCGATTGAAGACCATGTGGCCACTCTGCCCGGGCTCGATGGCCGAAAGATGAGCAAGAGCTACGACAACACCATCCCGCTGTTTGTCCCACGCGAACAGCTTCGCAAACTGATTCAGGGTATCGTGACCGATTCGCGCGCACCCGGTGAGCCCAAAGACACCGCCGGCTCAGCCCTGTTTCAGCTCTACCAAGCCTTCGCCAGTGCCGAGGAAACCAGCGCCTTCGCCCAGGCCTATGCCGACGGTCTCGCGTGGGGTGATGCCAAACAGCAGCTGCTCGAGCGGCTAGACCAGGAAATTGCACCGATGCGCGCGGTCTACGATCAGCTGATCCAAGACCCAGCCCAGATCGAGCGCACCCTGCGCCGAGGTGCTGAGAAGGCGCGCGCCATCGCCACGCCGTTCACCGCGCGCCTGCGGCACGCAGTCGGTCTGCGAGCCCTCGACAGCGTGACCACACCGGCCCGCAAAGAAAAGACGGCGAAACCGGCTTCGCCCAGCGTCAAGCAATACCGCGAGTCCGACGGGCGCTTCTATTTCAAGCTGGTCGATGGCACAGGCCAGACGCTGCTGCAAAGCCAGGGCTTCGATTCGCCCCGTCAGGCAGCTGAGGCTGTCGGTCAGCTGCGCGAGCATGGCGTTGCTGCCTTGCCCGCCCTGGTGCACCATGTGGATATCAGCACTTCCCCAGACGCCTTGAAAGCTGCCTTGGCGGCATGGATGAACCCGCTGTGATGAGCGGTCAGGGAAGCAACAAGAGCCGGCGTAAACACTTGCAGCACAAGGCAATAGCCTGCGCGATATCCGCCAAGGTGATAGAGAAATAAAGCAGTGCCCAAATCTGATTTGGTTACCCCATCGCCAAACGCCCGCATTGCCGATATGCTTCCTTTTGGCTCAACATTTTCAAGAAGCGACGCCGCTATGAGTATCTTTGTAATAGACGACCATCCGCTGATGCGCGAAGCCGTCGTCATGCTGTTGCGCCGCCTGCGCTCGACCACCCAAGTGATCGAGCTGGAACGCATGGCCACCGTCAGCAAGGCGATAGCCGAACACGGCGAACCCGAGCTGGTTTGCCTGGACCTGAGGCTGCCGGATACGAATGGCGTCTCCGGCGTGCGCGAGGTGCGGCAAATGCTGCCCGACACCTCTCTCATCGTGCTTTCCGCCTCACCCGCCTGCGACTACGAAGATTTGGCCCGTGAAGCCGGAGCCGATGTTTACGTCGAAAAGTCGGCTGGAGCGGCGCAGATCGCCAGGGTGCTGCGTGAGTTCCTGACCGAGGAGATCGAGGACGAGAACGCGCCCACCATCCCCGACAAGCTCTCCAAACGGCAGAAGCAGCTGCTGGTGATGCTTGATCGCGGATTGTCCAACCGCGATATCGCCGAGCAGTTGCAAATCAGCGAACACACGGTGAAAGTGCATCTGTGGCGCTTGTTTCGCCGGCTCAATGTGAAAAGCCGCTCGCAGGCCAGCCACCTCGCGCGCACCGCCGGTCTGCTCGACCTCTGAAGAAGCCTGGCGGCTGGCAACTCAGCTCTGCAGCGGGGCAAGGGTGGCTTGGGATGCACCGTCCTTTGGTGCCTGACTCGCCTCAGGCAGCGTGATCCGAAACACGCTGCCCTGCCCAGAGACCGAGTTGAGCGACAGTTTGTAGCCCATGATTGAGGCCAGCTTGAAGACGATGGTCAACCCCAGCCCAAGGCTGTCCTCGGTTCCCTGGTGCGGCGCGACCCGGAAAAACTCCTGAAAAATCGCTTGCTGGTGCTCGCGGGCAATGCCCACACCGCTGTCCCAGACCTCAAACACCAGCGAACCCTCACGTCGGCGCAGCGCAATCAGCACCCCGCCGTGCTGGGTGTGACGCAACGCGTTGGAGATCAGATTGCCCAACATACGGCGCAGCACCACCGGATCGGCCCAAATGGTGCCGGGTTGAGAGCGGCTGCGCAGGCTGAGCGATTTCGCCCGTGCCACCGGCTCGAACTGCTGTGTCAGATCGACCAACAGCTGCTTCGCATCCACCGCCTGCAAGCGCACTTTGTAGTTGCCCGCATCGATGCGGGTGAGGTCAAACAGCGAATCGAACAGCTCGTTGATCGCCCGGGTGGATTGCAGAATGCGCGGCGCGATGTCGCGCCCCATTTCGGGCTCGCTGGCCAGCCAGTCGGCATAGAGGCTGAGGGCATGCACCGGCTGGCGCAGGTCGTGCGCGGTTGAGGCCAGAAACCGATTTTTGGTAGCCACCGCACGCAACGCCGCGCGGGTTTGTTGCGTCAGGGAATCGATCAGCTCCTGGTTGGAAAACTGCAACTCGCAGCTGCTGCGGTGCACGGCGTTTAAACGGCGCCCAGCTGCGTACAACAGCCACCAGAAAACCAACATCAGCATCGACAGCAGCACCGACAGCTCGCGGTCGGGGTTCGGCACCAACCCCAGCCACCCGGGCAGCAGCAAGCCCGCGATCACGGCACCAATCAACCCGTTCACATAGCGGCAGAACAGCGGCAAATACGGCGAGAAAATGGTCAGCGAAATCATCCCGTGACCCAACACCACCAAGCCCGTCACAAACTGGGTTTGCGAGCTCGCCTGCTGAAATGTAATGCCCACCGAAGCGCCCCACAAAATGCCAAAGGCGGTCCATGTCCAGCCATAGTGGTCGACAAATGTCTTGCGCATCGAGCCCCCGACGCTGTCGTATCGCAGGCGATAAAGCCCAATCAAGCGAAAACGGTAGCTGTACAGGGCAACCAAAGCGCCGGCCCACACGATCAGGATCGCGTGGTCGACCTCCCCAAACATCAGATAACCCAGCAGCGGCAACGCTGCGGCAGCAGCAAAAAGCGTTCGCATGGCGCCATCCATCACCACCCCGATCAGCTGGGAGGCGACCCATTCCTCGCGCACCTCGGACGAAGCCGACAGATGCTGGTGGGTTACCGACTGGGTATCAACGAGCATGGGGTAGCAGGGGGCAGGGTGTCTGAGGGCCTGCATTGTCGCATCGCACACAGCCCCAACGCCCTGGAGAAACCGTGCCAAGGGCGCTGTTAGAATCGAAAGCTTCGCCACAGATAGCCCCCCAACCAGACCAGCACCGGCTGTCCAGGCGGCCGATCAAACCAACAAAACACCGGAGAGGTGGCAGAGTGGTCGAATGCACCGGATTCGAAATCCGGCGTACAGTTTTAACTGTACCGAGGGTTCGAATCCCTCCTTCTCCGCCAGCAACAGGTTTCAGAGCTTCCAAGAAACTCCAGAAAACCACTTGAAAGCCCCGCCAGCCGGGGCTTTTTCGTTCGTAGGCGTCCAAGGAAGGGCCTTTACAGCCAGCCCGATTGGGGGGGATATTTGGGGGCACAAATCGGGATTTTCCGATGCCCCCAGAAAAATGCCCCAACCATGCCCCTGACCAAGATCGAATGCGACCGGGCCACTTGTCCACCTGGCAAGAACTGCGCCCGCCTGGCTGATGAGAAGGGCATGTACCTGGTGTCGCAGCCAGCGCCGGCCGGTACTGGCGCCTGCCCCCTCAGTCAAGACAAATGTCGCCTCCAAATTTCCAGCGGATGATCCGCACAGGAGCGACACGCCATGCAGCGAAATCGATATTGAACCGAGTTCAGAGAGCAAGCCTGCAAAAAGGCAGCAGACCGAGGCAGCCGCACGCTTGAAGCGGTGGCCCTGGAGCTTAAGGTCAGCCTGGGAACGCTCAAGGGTTGACTCAAGCGCCCCCGCATTGGCGGCGTCGCCAGCGCGGGGGCGCTTGAGTTGCCCAGCGATTTGGCAGCCGCGCAGTGGAGCACCGCGCAGCGCCTGCAAGCGCTGTGGTGGGCTTGGCCGCGCGCACCGTGAAGCGCTGGCTGCACCCAGCCGTTGCCCTGGGCGACCGCAGAACACCTGAGCAGCGAACGCCGCACGTCCCGGCCAACAAATTCACCCAGGCTGAGCGACAAGCCGCCGTGGACATCTTGTCCAGCAATGCCTTCAAGGACTTGCCGCCCAGCCAGATCGTGCCGCGCCTGGCGGACTTAGGGACCTGCGTGGGCAGCGAATCCACGCTGTACCGGCTGCTGCGCCAAGCTGGGCAACTGGCGCAGCGCCGGCCTAAGCGCGCGCCTCACAAACGCAGCAAGCCGTGCGCCCTGGTCGCCACAGCGCCAGACCAGATCTGCTGCTGAGACATCACCTACTGGCCCACCCAAGTGCACGGCCGGCGCTTCTACTTGTATCTGTTGGAGGACCTGTTCAGCCGCAAGGCCGTGGGCTGCCAGGTCTTCACTGGCGAGAGTGCAAAGCTGGCCAGCCAGCTACTGCAAAGTATCTGCCACCGCGCAGGCATCAAGCCCGATCAGCCGACCGTGCACTCGGACACCGGCGGCCCGATGAAAGGCCAAACCATGTTGACCACACTGCAGAAATCGGGCGTGGCGCACAGCCGCAGCCGACCCGCTGTGAGCAACGACCACCCGTACGCGCAGAGCCTGTTCAAGACGCTGAAATATCGTCCGCGTTTGACACCTTCAAGGTCTGGGCGACAGTCTTCACCCGGCAGGCCACCGCCTCGGGCTTTTTGGCCTCGGCGCGCCAGCCCGTCGGCCCGGTGGCATGTCGGTTGTCAGCAAGCCCAGCTCGCCAGCGGCGTCTGAGTCACGCTATTTCTGGATTGTGGCAAACAGCAGTCCCGGCCCTTGGCTGCGCGCCAGTTTTTGCATTACCACAGAGCAGGTCGCCACCTCCGCCACCTCGCCGGTCAGCGTGGCGGTGGCCGAGAGCTGGCTTGCAGGTCTTTGCGGTCGGTCACCAACACCACCTTAAAGCGGCGCAGCAGCGGGTGGCTGCGCAGCATGCGCACCAAAAACCCCCCCGTCAGCGACTTGCCCCAGCCCTGGGCGTGCCAGATCGCGCCGCCGCGCCGGTCGTGTGTGCCGTCTTGCAGCCGCGTCTTGCCAATCAGCAAGCGCGCCATCGCATTGCTCACCCCACGAAATTGCGGGTAGCGGCACACCAGCCTGATGCTCTGCCCACCGGTCTGAATGAGCGGGGTGACATGGCGCGCGATGTCCAGCAGGTTGGCCGGGGTCAGCGGGCCAGCCACCAGACGATGCTGGTCAGACAAGGCGGCCACGCCCAAGCCCGCCACCGCCTCGTCTTCCCGAGCTGGCGCTGCGGTTTTCCAGCTCGCAAAACGCTCGAACAGCCCGCCGATGGTGCCGACCCAGACCTCGTCAATGCTGGGGGCGATCAGCAGCTGGCAGGTGTTGAACAGCGCCCCGCCGCCCTTCGGGTTTCCCCCCTCGTGGCGAGCATGGCTTGAGCGCCCGTTCCGCAGCGCCAACACCCCGATGGCTTGCACCGTCTGTCGGTTCCGTCCTACCGCAGCCAACGCGCTTGGCCGACAGATCGCAGGCCAACCGCTCCCTAAACTGAATGCATCGCAACGATTGGCGTTGCGTTCACAACCCTTCCAGGGCGGCAGCGGCAACGTGCAACCTCTGGAGCAGGAGCCTGCCATGTTGTCTTACGCCGTTGTTTTTCTTGTTGTTGCGTTAATTGCGGCGGTTCTTGGTTTTGGCGGTATCGCAGCCGGAGCCGCCGGCATCGCCAAAATCCTTTTTGTGGTCTTTTTGGTTCTGGCCGTGGTCTCCTTCATCTTTGGCTACCGCCGGCGCTAAGCGTCAGTCTGCAGCATCGCCGTTCCCTTACCTTCACACCACCGAAATCCCATGAACAACGACACCCAAAACCTCGCCAAAGACGCCCAACAGATGGTCGAGCAGAGCGCCGACAAAGCGCAGCAAATGGCATCCGAAGCAGCTGAAAAAGCCGACCAGACGACCTACGCCGCCCAGGACGCCTTAGCAGATGCGGAACATTCGGTTCAAACCGAGTTGAACCAGACCCGCAAGGCGGTTCCAGCCAAGCTGTCTCGTGCTGCCCACCAGGCCGAAGATTTGGCTCGTGCGGGTATTGACAAAGCGCGGCTGGCGGGCCAGTCGATGGCCAGCCAGGCCGGCGACATGCGCGATCAAACTGCAAGCTACGTGCGCGAAGAGCCCACCAGGGCCTTGCTGATGGCGCTCGCCGCTGGCGCCTTCGCCACCCTGCTAATCGGCTGGGCCACGCGCGGCAACGCCCACCCACGCCACTGATCGCGCGCGGATCGCGCCAGGCCTTTTCGGCCCGAAGGGCAGCCAACGCACCCTATTGAAATGCGGCCAGCAGAAATCCCCGCTGGCTGCGCCCTTTCTCATGCACAAGCTCTGGGCGTACCGCCGCGATCGACCCGCTCTTCATCGCAATGGTCAAACAGCCCGGCCTGTTTCTGGAGCATGCCGACGCTTACGCAGACCTCGCGGTGACCAGGCTGGTCTGTTGGCGCAGCTGCTCGCCACGCTCGCTGTCGCAGCCGTGCTGCTTGCCATGTTGGGTCTGGGGCTGGTCGGTTTGGCAGCCTTGCTCGCTGCGGCGCTGCCGTTTCGATGCGTGCTCCAGCTGCGGGTGCTGTGAGCTTTGTCGCTTTGCTGTTGACCGTGCCGCTGTTGGCTGCCAGCTTCGAGTAGCGGGTGCGGCAGATGCATCTCGGCGCCACCTTCTCCACGCCGTGCGGGCAGGTGGCGCAAAAGCTGGCCACGCTGAACATGCTGGACAAAAAAGTATGAATCACGCCGCCAACCCAGCCCCTGGCCGCCGCGACCCCGTCGGCCAAATCCAACAAGACAAGCCGCCAAGCACCGCAGCGCATGGGACAGACGGTGGCTCGCATTGGGCCATCCCGATCTTCACCTATCGCGTGCCTGGCGAGCGCCTTTCCTGCCCAACTCAGCAGCAGCCCCGGCATGGGGTGGCGGTAGCGGCGACGCCAAGCCGCTGGTTGCCCACACACCGCCGGCGCACATCAAACGCCATCGGCTGATGCAAGTGAACTGGCCAACCCTGCGCGTGCTGACACGCCGCTGGTGGACCCGCTAGCCTGGGCACAGCTTGGCAAAGCCCGTGATGCAGGCGCTCGCGCGTACGACACGCCTGCTGCTGCGCCATCCCATGGCAGCGCTGGTCATGGGATGGCGGTGGGCGTGAGGCTGGTGCTTGCGCCGTCGGCTGTGCGCCCCAGAACCTGGCACCCGAGCCGCAGCAAGGCCTCGCCGTGGGACGACCGCGTGTTCGGCCTGCTGTGGGAGCAGCTCACCTCGGCGCCAGTCCAGATGGCGTTAGCCAGCGCCTTGACGGCCTGCTGGCCGGTCGAGGCAAGCGACACCACACGGCGTCGGCTCAACCATTCGGTGGTGTGGCGCCACAGCGCACCCAGAACAATGCAACGGCAAGCGGCACGACGCCAGACATCGCATGACGTCGCGTTGCGGCGCGCCGGTGCGCCGGTGCTCCGGTGCTCCGCTAGCAACCTTCAGCACCAAAAAACCTGGCTCTATTGGCCAGGTTTTTTCTTTGCCTCTGCCGCGCTGCGACTTGGGTCTTTTTTGCCTTGCGCACCTTAACGCGTTCGGCTGGCACCCAGCCTCTCGCCGGTGCTGGACAGCAGGCGCAGCGTGTCGGTTACAGACAGGGAATCGGGTGTGCGCTGTTCCAAACGCCACAACTCAGCGCCCTGGCCAATACTGTCCACCACTGCGATAAAACCAACCAGCAGCAACGCGGCCAGCGCCAGCAGCACCCAGATCAACGCGTGGGTCCAGCCGCTTTTGCCAGCTCTCTGGGTGGCGTGGCGGCGCGACAGCAAGCGGTGCTGGGTGTTCATGGCAAGGCTCCTCGCTGGTATTGTGGGCGAAACCTATGTTGCGTGAAAACGCCAGCGCCAGCTGTCGGCTCAAGGCGCCTCGTGCTGTAGGTGCGGGCCTACAGCCGCCAGCCACCATTGCCAGCGCTTCAGCGGTGCATCTCGCGGCGCGAACCCCGGGTGTTGGCGTACACCCAGGTGAACTCGGCACCAAGCAAAAAAACCTGCGCAGAGTAGTAGACCCACAGCAACACCAGCACCAGCGAGCCCGCCGCGCCGTAGGCGGAAGCGACCCCGCTGGCGCTCAGGTAGATGCCGATCAGTGCCTTGCCCAGGCTGAACAGCAACGCGGTCACCAGCGCGCCCACCCACACGTCTTTCCACTCCACATAGGCGCGCGGCATAAGCTTGTAGATCATGGCAAACAGGGTGGCAGTGATCGCAAAACCCAGGCCCAGGTTGAGCGCTTGCGCCAGCCAAAGCCAGTCACCCAGTGTGTTGTTCCACCAGCGACCCAGCGCGGTGATGACAGCGCTCATCACCAGCGAGACCATCAGCAAAAAGCCCAGGCCCAGGATCAGGCCAAACGACAGGACCCGGTCCCGCAGCAGCGCCCAGACGCCGCCGCCTGCAGGGCGTCGGGGCGCTTGCCAGATGCGGTCCAGTGAATCTTGCAGCTCGGCGAACACGGTGGTGGCGCCCACCAGCATCACCCCGAGCCCCACCAGGGTGCCCCACCAGCTGTCGGCCGGCTCGCTCACGCTGGCCACCAGCAGCTGGATCGAGTCAGCCGCTTTCGGCCCGAGCACGCCACCCAGCTCAGACATCAAATACCCCTGCGCGGCGTCGCGGCCCAGCAGCAGACCCGCAACCGAAATCACGATCAGCAGCAGCGGTGCCATCGAGAAGAAGGTGTAGTAAGCGAGCGCAGCGCCCATGCTGGACGCACGGTCGTCGATCCAGCCTTCAACCGCAGCCCGTGCCATTGCCCACCAACCTGGCCGGGCCTGCGTGGATCCCGGCATCGGCATCGGGAGCGAATCAGCCAAGGAGCACGGGGTTGGTCTGCCAGAGCACCGCGTTGAGCACGCCAGCAAACGAGACCCAGGCCCACAGCGGCACCATCAGCAGGCCAAACACCGGGCGCACGCGCCAAAACGCGCGCACCGTGAGCCCAACCAGCAACCACAGCACCCCGATATCGATCAGCGCCCACAGGCCCAGGTGCCAGTCAAAGAACAGCCAGGACCAGAGGGCGTTGGGCACCAAGGCCACGCCGTAAAGCAGCAAACCAGTGGAGCCCCGCACCATGTGACGGTGCCGCCAAACCAGCCAGGCGGCCAGCGCCATCGGCAAATACAAAGCGCTCCACACCGGGCCAAAAACCGCCGCTGGTGGCGCCCACGCCGGCTGTTGCAGCGCGCCATAAAACTGTGTGGCTCGGCCCGAGGCCAGGCCGCCCAGCGTGGCGGTGAGAAGCGTGAGGCCGACCCAAAGCAGCGCCCCCCGCGCGCTGTCAGCCGACCGCGCTGGCGAGACCGCCGTGTAGCGCTGGATGGCATCGCCCGACAAGGGCGCACCGGAGAGATAGGTTTGCATGGCGTTCTCCAGACATCGGCCACAGGCCGCAGGTTGTGACCACGAGGGTAGCGCTGCACCCGATAAGCGCGTGTCGGACAACGCCCCCTGTGCAGGCCTGCTCTGGGCGCTGCCATCTTTCCTGCTGGCGTTGCTGGTGGCTTGGGTTGGCTGAAGGCTGGGCTGCTGGCTCTCGCGCCGCGTAGCGGTTGAGCGCTTGTCGGCCCGCAACCCGTGTCTCAAGGAACCAGCGCGCGCGACCACCCGCTGGGTCAGCGTCTCCATTGCCATACTGATCGTGCTGAAAATACCCGACGCCAGCGCTGTGGCGATCGCCATGCTCGGCACCGCTGGTGTGATCGGTCCGCACTGGGTTTTGCGTTCAAAGAAACATTGGGAAACTGTCTGGCGGGTGTGCCCATGGCCTGCGACAGCCTTTCGCGTTGTGCGATCTGGTGGTGATCGACGACCGGGCGCTTCGCACTTAAGCGCAGGTATCGCGCTGGACTGGCGCTAGCGGTCACGCTCAGGGCCACCCGCGAACGGGCCGCCCAGGTCACACACGGGGCTTACTGAATCAGGCCGTGGGTCATCGCGTAGTAGGTGAGGTCGCTGTTGCTGGCAAGCTTGAGTTTTTCCATTACACGGGTGCGGTAGGTGCTGACCGTTTTGACGCTCAGGAACATGGCACCGGCCATGTGGCCCACCGTCTCACCTTTGGCCAGCCGAAGAAACACCTGCAGCTCGCGCTCGGACAGCAGCTCGTGCGGTGGCCGGTCCAGCCCGCCAGCCAAGCCCTCGGCCAGCAGCGTGGCGACCGTCTGGCTGATGTACTTTCTTCCCATGGACACCGTGCGGATCGCGCGGATGATTTCCTCCGGGTCGCATTCCTTGTTCAGGTAGCCGGCTGCGCCCTGGCGCAGCAGCGCGGCGGCGTAATGCGCTTCGGGAAAGCCGCTCAAGATCAGCACCGAGAGTGCGGGGAAGCGGGATTTAATCGCCTTCAGCGCATCCACGCCGCTTTGGTCGGGCATGGAGATGTCCATCAGCAACACATCCACCTCGCCTTGGCGCGCCAGCTCCAAGGCGTCGGCGCCGCTGCCGCCTTCGCCGGTCACGCGCACGTCCACATGCTCAGACAAATACTGCTTGAGTCCGGCGCGAACCACGGCGTGGTCGTCAACGATGGCTACACGAATCATGCGATTCCCCGGTTGGTTACTTGTGGGTGGCGAGGCGCCACACAAACGTCTGCAGTCACTGTAGCGGGGGCTGTCTGACGGCAGCGTCAGACAGCGCCTACAACCCGGCATATCGAGCACGGGCAACTGTCCTACAGGGTGGCGCGCAGCCGCCCGACAGCGCCTGCCCAGCGCCCTGCCTACAGTGATCACACAGTGAATCGAAACAGATCGCTGCTGTGACCGACACCGGCCCGTGGGGGCTGAGCCACCTCACCCTACCAGGAGAAATCAGCATGAACCGCAGAAGCATCGAGGGAAACTGGAAGCAGGTCAAAGGCAGGGCCAAAGAGACGTGGGGCGCCCTCACCGATGACGACACGGACGTGGTCGCAGGCCGCCGCAATCAGCTCACCGGCAAGACCAAGGAGCGTTATGGCGTGACCAAAGGCGAGGCCAAAAAGCAGGTCAGCGCATGGGAACGCAGCGCCACCGACGACTGGTTCCGCTGACCCAACCAGACAACGCCGCCACATGGACCACCTGCGCCGTGGGGTTGCAGCTTCACAAAAGCGCCCGCTCTACAACCCACCCCTCTATTCCCCTTGCGTTCGCGCTACACACAGCGCCTGACCCCCGCTTCACGAGTCTCACACCATGAACACCTCACAACGCCCCCTCTTTCTGCTCACGATCAGCGCCGCCGTTTTCCTGCTGGCCGCTTGCAATCAGTCTCAGCCGCCGACCGCAGGCGAGAAAGTCGACGCCGGCATCGAAAGCACCCAGGAGGCGGCCACCGAAGCCAAGCAGGATGTGCAGGCGGCGGGCAATGAGATCAAGCAAGACGTCACGCAGGCGGGCACCACGATCGCCGATGGCGCAGCCGACATGACCATCACCACCATGGTGAAGGCAGCGCTCGCCACCGACGACCAACTCAGCGCTATGGCCATCAGCGTGGAGACGACCAACAAGGTGGTCACGCTCACCGGCCCCGCACCAAGCCAGGCCGCATCTGATCGGGCCACCGCCATGGGAGAGGCGGTGGACGGCGTGACCGAGGTTGACAACCGGCTCACCGTTGACAGCAAAAGCTGAACCGCTCAAGGGAACAGAAACACCACATGAAACAAGACACCCCGAAAACCACCGTCATCACGCACAAAGGTTCACCGATGAAGCTCGACGAAAGTGGTCTGGCAGCCGCCCGTAAAAACCTTCAAGACGGCGCCATGACGCCAGCTTATGGCCCCTGGCGCGATGACATCGTGGGCCTGCTCAACGACGCCCTGGCAACCGAACTGGTTTGTGTACTGCGCTACCGCCGTCACCACTTCACCGCCAACGGTCTGGACTCGCCCAAGATCGCCGAGGAATTCATGGTGCACGCCAACGAAGAGCTTGGGCACGCCGACCGCCTGGCTGAGCGCATCGTGCAACTTGGTGGCAAGCCCGACTTCAACACAGAACGCCTGCTGGATCGCAGCCACGCCGACTACGACGACGCAAGCGAGCTAAACGCCATGACCCGCTCCAACCTGGTCTCCGAGCGGATCGCGGTCGAGAGCTATCGGCAAATGATTGAGCTCATCGGCCCCAAAGACGCCACCACCCGCCGGTTGCTGGAATACATCTTGGCCGACGAGGAAGAACACGCCGACGAGCTGGCCGACTGGCTGACATCCTGACGCCGCTCACAAACCCCCTCCCCCTCCCCGCGCCCGCAACCAACGCCCCCTTAACCTAGGAGAGCACCGTGATCAAAAAAATTGCCCTCGCCTCTGCCATTGCCATCACCGCCATTTATTCCACCGGCTGCGCCTTGGTGCGCGACCAGGAATCGGTTGGCGCTTATGTGGACGACGTCACCATCACCACCCGGGTGAAAGCCAGCTTTGCCGACAACACCACGGTAAGCGCCATGGCGATCCAGGTCGAAACCCTCAAGGGGTCGGTGCAGCTCTCCGGCTTCGCCAAGTCTTCCGCCGAGCGCGCAAACGCCGAGGTCATCGCCAAGGGTGTGCCTGGCGTGACGCAGGTGATCAACAACATCGTCTTGCGTCCCTGACGCAACCACCGCAACCGCCTGACACCAGCGCATGCCCTCTGGTGCCAAGCGTCTGCCCAACGCTCAGACCCTGGGGTAGCGTCGCCAGACACCAACAGCTGCTGTGACCCCGCAAGGAGCCATTGGCTTTGGTGGAGCGCTTTGGTGGAGCATCAGCTGGCCCATGTAAGACCTTTCCTACACAGATTCAAAACCTTTTAAGTTAACGTTCAGATAAACATCGGGGCACAGCGAAAGTGCCCCAAATCGCCATCCCTGACCACGTTTCAGCAGGCCGTAAGGGCCTGAAACACAGCCGGTTGATCGAACCGGTTTTTGACCACCATGCCCACGTTGAGAACCTTTATCGTTGAAGACAACCCCGTCATCCTGTGCAACCTTATCGCCGCATTGGAAGAGCTGTCGGATGTTCGGGTGGTGGGCTCGGTGGGCAGCGAACACGAAGCGGTGAGCGAGCTGCAACAGCGCGACGGCCTGCTGGACCTGGTGATCGTGGACATTTTTCTGACCTCGGGCAGCGGCCTCGGTGTGTTGCGTAGCGCGAAAAACATGAATCTGCCCGCCCGCCGGGTGGTACTGAGCAACTACGCTACGCCCGACATGCGCCGGCGTTGTCTGGAGCTGGGCGCCGACCGCGTGTTCGACAAATCCAGTGAGCTTGATGAGTTAATCGCCTACTGCGACAAGGCCGCCGAGGCCTGAGGCGAGAACAAGGCTGGTCGCTTGGCGTGCGTGCCAGCGTTTGCCGCACACCGCGAGGGCCGGCCAAGGCTGTGAATGTGTGGGAGCGGCACTGCCACGCAGTTGTTGGCCTGCTTTGTCACAGGCGGGAAGCGACAGCGCCGTTGGCGCCAAGGTCAAAAGAGCGGCCAGCCCTGGCCGCTCTTTTTTATAGCTTCAGTCAGCAGACGCAGGCCAGTCACGCCCCGTTCGCATCCAGATGGCGCAGCTCTTCGTGTTCGCCCGAATCCGCTGGCTTGCCCGACACCACCGCGCTGGCGAACGCCAGCATGCGCTGCACAGCGCTGTCGGGCTCATTCCATATCTCGGCTTCGGTCGGCTCCAGACACAACAGCACCAGATCGGCATCTTCCACGCCATCAGGGAACCAGCGCAGTACCTCGGACGACCAGAGCTCACGTTTGCGCTGCATGTCGTCGCTCAGTTCGGCCCTTGCGGTGATCGACACGAAGGTCGAATTGCCCTCGCTGCTGAAGGCAAGGTTCAACGTGTCACCTGGCAGATTGGCCCTGACATGATCAGCGACACGCCCACTGTCGCTGATCATCAGCCAAATCGCGCCGTTGGCGTCCATCTCCAGCGGCGTCATGGGCTGGCTCGCCAGCCGGCCGTCGGTGTCGCGCAGTGTCAGCATGACGGTGCGCATGCCTTGCAGGTGTTCGGCGAGGGTGGTGCGCTCGGGGAGGGTTTGGTCGACTAATTTCAAGAGATTCTCCTGTGGTTGCGGGCGGCGCTGTCCGTGGCTTGCGCGTCCCAACCAATCTAGGCCATCGGACGCCCCCGCCCGGTCGGACATTTCTGCGCCGCCTTGTAGGACAGCGCCGACACCGCGCCCGCGAACCGGAGCGGCACAATGGCCTGCCATGTCCACACTCCCCCCAAACACCCGCCGTTTGCAGCATTCATTGGAGGCGGTGGCACGCGGGCGCTACCTCATGCCGATCGTGCTGGCGCTCGGCATCGTGGCCGCGGTGGTCAATGAAAGCTCCTACACGCATTCGCATCGCACCCTCTCCAACGGCATCGCGCTGACCGATGCACGGGTGCAGGCCGCCAAAACACTGCAGCTCCTCACCGACGCCGGCCTCTTCGCCCGGTCTTTCATTCTCGCGGACATACCCGAGGAGGCACAGGCTTACCGCGACGCTGTCAGCAAGATGCAAGCCGTGAAGCAACATACCTTCGATCTGGTGGCCGAGGTGGACCCTGGCGGCTCCGGGTCGCTGGATGAAATCGAGCGCCTGGTCACCGCGCACATCGCCGCCACCGACAACTGGGTCGATCTGATGGCCAGCGGAGAGCGCGAAGCGGCGTTGACCGCAGCCGTCAGCAGCCAAAGCCGCGACCAGCGCGACCAGCTGCGCGACGAATTCGACAAGCTGCTGCTCAGTGCGGCGCAGGTACAGCAAACCGCGCGCTTCTCGCTTTATCAGGCCGCCTCGATGAACCGGCTGGCGGTGCATATCCTGGCCTTTGTTGCGATTTTGGGCATGGCCCTGTTTCGGCGCCAGTTGCGTCGCGGTGACGAGGAGCTGGCGAAAGAGCGGCTGCTGCTGGCTGATCGCGTGCGCGAGCGCACCGCCGAGCTGACTGAGATGACCAGCCACCTGGTGCACGCCCGGGAAGACGAGCGGGCGCGCATCGCGCGTGAGCTGCACGACGAGCTGGGCGGGCTGCTCACCGTGATCAAGCTCGATTTGGCGCGCTTGCGCCGACTGCCCGACCTGCCACCCAAGGCGCTGGAGCGCATGGTGTCGATCGATGCTCGGCTCAGCGAGGGCATTGCGTTCAAACGCCGCATCGTCGAGCACCTGCGGCCCTCTTCGCTGGACCAGCTCGGGCTGGTGCCGGCGCTGGAGATCCTGTGCAGCGACATGGCCGAGGTGCTGGGTGTGCCAGTACAAGTCGACCTGCAGGAGGTGTCTGTCAGCAAGAGCGCCGAGCTCACGCTGTACCGCACCGCGCAAGAGGCGCTCACCAACATCGGCAAATACGCTCACTGCCGCCGGGTACGGGTATCGATGCACGAACGCGGCGCCAAGGTGCGGCTCACCGTGCACGATGACGGGCAAGGTTTCGATCCTGCCCAGGTGCAGCATGGCCACCATGGCCTGCTCGGCATGAGGGTGCGGCTGGAGCTGCACCACGGCCGCTTGAAGTTGGAGAGCGCACCAGGGCGTGGTACCACCGTGACCGCCGAGCTGCCGCTGGCGCAGGCAGTGAAGCAGGCAGCGACCTGAACCCGGCTCAGCCACCCGCTTCCCGTACAGTGCGGCCCATGTCCGACGCACTGCCACCCCTCATCCAGTCCCTGTTAAGTCCCAGCCGCTATCCGCACCCGGTGGATTCGGTGGCGCTGATCGAAACACACGGCGCCTGGGTGCTGCTGGCGGGCGACCAGGCCTACAAAATCAAGAAGCCGGTGCGCTTCTCCTTCATGGACTTCGGCACATTGGCACAGCGCCACGCCGCCTGCGAAACCGAGCTGCGCGTCAACCGCCGTTTTGCCAGCGACGATCCCGCGACCCAGCTCTACCAGAACGTGCTGCCGCTGTTAGGCAGCGCTGGAGAACCGCGCTGGGGCACACCAGGCGAGGACGGTGAGGCGATTGAATTCGCGGTCCACATGCGCCGCTTCAATGAGGCGGGCCGGCTGGATCACCTGTGCGCGCGCGGCGCCTTGAGCGCCGACCACCTTCAAACCCTGGCGCAAGACCTGGCAGTTTTCCAGACCAGCGCAACGGTGGCGCCTGCTGACAGCCCCTGGGGCAGACCCACCGGGGCGATTGCTTTCGCCCGCGACAACCTCGACACGCTGCGCGAGCAGCTCACCCTGGCCGCAGACACCGACGCGCTGAACACCCTGGCCGGCTGGACCGACGCCCGCTTTGCTCAGATAGAACCGCTGCTGACCGAGCGCCGGCGCAGCGGTCGGGTGTGCGAAGGCCATGGCGATCTGCACCTGGCCAATCTGGTGTTGATCGGCAAAGCCGTGCTGCCGTTTGACGCCATCGAATTCAACGACGCGCTGCGCTGGATCGACACCGCCAGCGACATCGCGTTTCTCTGGATGGATTTGCTGCACAGGCGCCAGCCCGGCCTGGCCAACCGCTTTCTAAGCGACTGGCTCGACGCCAGCGGCGACACCACTGCACCCGAGGTGCTGCCGTTTTTTTCCGCCTACCGCGCACTGGTACGCGCCAAGATTGCGGCAATTCGCAGTACACAGCCTGGGGCAGACACCCGCGCCGCGCTGGCCGAGGCGCGCGCTTATCTGGCGCTGGCGCGTCGCATTGCCGAGCCGCCAACGGCGCAGCTCGTTATCACCCACGGCCTGTCGGGCAGTGGCAAAACCTGGGCCGCCAGCCGCTGGTTGCAGGCCGAGCCCAACGCACGTGTGATCCGCCTGCGCTCCGACGTGGAGCGCAAGCGGCTGCACGGCCTGGCTGCGCTGGCCACCAGCGGCTCCGGTTTGAACACCGGCCTTTACGCGGCACAGGCGCACAGGGACACCTACGCCAGCCTGCTCAAGCGCGCCACCCAGCTGCTGCGCCAGGGCTGGAGCGTGCTGGTGGACGCGGCTTTTTTGCGCCAGCACGAGCGCCAGGCCTTCGCCGACCTGGCCGCCGACCAGTTGGTGCCGTTTCACATCCTCGCGCCCGAGGCACCGGTGGCTGTGCTGCGCGAGCGCATCGGCGCGCGCCATGCAAGCGCAAACGATGCGTCGGAGGCCACCTTGGCCGTGCTGGAGCAGCAGCTGGGCTGGATCGAGCCGCTAAGCGATGCCGAGCGCTCACAACGCTTGCCCGCACCAGCCTGACGCGCCACAGAAGATTTTTCACAAGCGCCACAGCAGCTTTCACAAGCCAAGGCCGGCCCGGCTGGCTACCATTCGGATTGCCCCATCAGAAAACCCCGGAGACCTTTTTCATGCCCGTGATCACCACCATAGAAGACCTGCGCGTGCTCGCCAAAAAGCGCGTGCCGCGCATGTTTTACGACTACGCCGACTCGGGCTCCTGGACCGAGAGCACCTACCGCGCCAACAGCGACGACTTTCAGAAGATCAAGCTGCGCCAGCGTGTGGCAGTCAACATGGAGAACCGCAGCACCGCCACCACCATGGCGGGGCAGGCAGTGAAGATGCCGGTGTGTATCGCGCCGGTGGGGCTGACCGGCATGCAAAGTGCCGACGGCGAAATCAAAGCAGCCAAAGCGGCCGAAGCGTTCGGCATTCCGTTTACGCTCTCCACCATGAGCATCTGCTCTATTGAAGACGTGGCCGAGCACACCACCGCGCCGTTTTGGTTTCAGCTCTACATGATGCGAGACCGCGAGGCCATGGCGCGCATGATCGAGCGCTGCAAGGTGGCCAAGTGCAGCGCGCTGGTGCTCACGCTGGATTTGCAGGTGATCGGTCAGCGCCACAAAGATCTGAAAAACAAGTTGCGCGCTTCGGTGATCCCCAGCCTGGGCAATATCATCGATATCGCGACCAAGCCGCGCTGGGTGCTGGGCATGATGGGCACGCGGCGCCACACATTTCGCAATCTGGTTGGCCATGTGAAGGGCGTGAGCGACATGAATTCGCTCGCGTCCTGGACCAACGAGCAGTTCGACCCGAGCCTGTCGTGGGAAGACGTGGCCTGGGTCAAGCAGCAGTGGGGTGGCAAGTTCATCTTGAAAGGCATCATGGACGCTGAAGATGCCAAGCTCGCGGTCGCATGCGGGGCCGATGCCATCGTGGTCAGCAACCACGGCGGACGCCAGCTCGACGGCGCCCCCTCCAGCATCGAGGCGCTGCCTGCCATTGTGGCCGCAGTGGGCGGGCAGATCGAGGTCTGGATGGACGGCGGCATCCGCAGCGGACAAGACGTACTCAAGGCCTGGGCGCTGGGCGCGCGCGGCACCATGGTGGGCCGCGCCATGGTTTACGGCCTCGGCGCGATGGGCGAGGAAGGGGTGTTGAAAGCGCTGCAAATCCTCCACAAGGAGCTGGATGTGACCATGGCGTTCTGCGGCCACACGGACATCCGCACGGTCGACAAAGGCATACTTCTCGCGGGTACCTTCCCGACCTGAAAACCCCCTGAAAGCAGACACGAGCCACATGACCGAGACCCCCTTCTCAAGACCGAGCCTTTCAGCGCGTCAGCGCATGGTGGCGCGTGCTGGGGATTCTTCTCAGGGTGCTACTTGGCTGGGCCGTGGGCACCAGCATGGTGAAACAGCTGAAAGCACAGCTCGTGCAGCTGCAAGGTCGGTTGGTCCAAACGCCTCAGCTGCGAGAGATGGCGGTGTTGCTAAACCAACAGCGATTGCCCGCGATGCTGGTGACCTTTGATCCGCAGCAGAGCGCGCTGCTGTTGCAGCGTCTCGACAAAGTCAAACAGGAGCGGCAAGACAGCACGCAGCTCTGGGTGCTGGCTGTGGATACACCGCCAAGATCGCTGGGCATGATTGAACGCAAGTACAAAACGCTGCAAATGCCGGTGAGCGAGGAGGCGCTGCACGGTGTCACGCAGCTTGCTATCAGCAGCGAAAACAAAGACGGTACCACCGCCGTGGCCAGCCCCGCACTGCCTTACCTGGACCAGGGCTGGCTGGTGCAGAACTCGATTTAACGGGTGAGTCCTGTTTGGGCTGGGCTTGCCCAGTGACGCCCTCCACTGCCCACCACAGCGGCCTGCCCCGGCGCATTGCCCACCTCGACATGGATGCGTTTTTTGCGTCGGTCGAGTTGCTGCGCTACCCGCAGCTCAAGGGCTTGCCGGTGGTGATTGGTGGCGGTCGGCGCAAGGAAGACGAGCTGCTCGTGCGGCTGCGCGAGACCTACCCCGATCAAGGCTGGAGCGGCTCCACGCTGGACCGTATTCCGTTGGACTTTTTCCCGCGCTTGGGCCAGTACACCGGGCGCGGCGTGGCGACCACCGCCACCTACGCAGCGCGCCAGTTCGGCGTCGGCTCGGCAATGGGGCTGATGAAGGCGGCCAGGCTGTGCCCACAGGCGATCCTGCTGCCGGTGGATTTCGACGAGGTGCGCCGCATCTCGCGGCTGTTCAAAAGCACCATTACCGAGATCGCGCCGGTGATGGAAGACCGGGGCATCGACGAGGTTTACATCGACTTCACCGAGGTGCCCGGTGGCCAGCGCGAGGGCGGTCGGGTGCTGGCGCGGCTGATCCAGACAAGCATCTACAACGCCACCGGCATTACCTGCTCCATCGGCGTGGCGCCCAACAAGCTGATCGCCAAGATGGCAAGCGAATTCAACAAACCCAACGGCATCAGCACGGTTGGCATGGACGACCTGCAAACCCGGATCTGGCCGCTGCCCTGCCGCAAGGTCAACGGCATCGGCCCCAAGGCCGACGAAAAGCTGAAGCTGCACGGCATTCACAGCATCGGGGACCTCGCGCTGCGCGAGCGCAGCTGGTTGGTGGACACCTTCGGCAAAAGCAGCGGCGCCTGGCTGTTTGATATGAGCTGGGGCCGCGACGAGCGCCCGGTGGTAACCGAAAGCGAGCCGGTCAGCATGAGCCGCGAAACCACCTTCGAGCATGACCTGCACGCGGTTCGCGACCGCGCCGAGCTGGGCGCCATTTTCACAAAGCTGTGCGAGCAGGTGGCAGCCGACCTGCAACGCAAGGGCTATGTGGGCAAGACCATTGGCATCAAGCTGCGCTTTGAGAACTTCCAGAGCGTGACGCGCGACACCACCGTTGAGCGCTTCACAGCAGACGCCGCCACCATCCGCCGCCATGCTGGCCTGTGCCTGAAGCGGGTAGACCTGTCGCGCCGCATCCGGCTGCTGGGTGTGCGGGTGGGCAAGCTCGTCAAGCCCGGGACAGAGGCGCTAGAGGCGCCGGGCTACAGTGAAAAACCCCTCCGATCCCCAGCCGCTGCGAAAGACAAAGCTTCCGATGAACACACCGACCTGCTTTTCCCTGAGCTCGAGTGACGACTTTGTCGCCCACCTGGTGCTGAGCCGCCCCGAGGCGATGAACACCATGCACCCAGGCTTCTGGCGCGAGCTCGACGACATCCTGAGTCAGGTCCACCGCGAAGGCACGGCGCGCGCGCTGGTGATCAGCAGCACCGGCAAGCACTTCAGCGCTGGTATGGCACTGGAAACGTTCAACGGCGCGATCACCATGGACGACCAGAGCCCCGAAGGGCGCGCCGCCATGTTCGACCTGCTGGCCGACATGCAGGCCACCTTCAGCAAGATCGAGGCGCTGCGCATCCCAGTGATCTGTGCCATTCAGGGCGGTTGTATCGGCGGCGCGGTCGACATGGTCACCGCCGCTTGCATCCGCTACGCCAGCGCCGACGCGTTTTTCTGCATCCAGGAAATCAACATCGGCATGGTGGCCGACGTGGGCACGCTACAGCGCCTGCCCAAGCTGATTCCGTTGGCGGTGGTGAAGGAGCTGGCCTACACCGGCCGGCGTTTGCCGGCCGGCCAGGCGCTGGCCTATGGCCTGGTCAACGGGGTGTTCGACACTGCCGAGGCCACCCTGGCCGCCGCGTTGCAATGCGCCAAAGAAATCGCCAGCAAGCCGCCGGTGGCGATCTGGGGCACCAAACAGGCCATCACCTACGCACGCGACCACTCGGTAGAAGACAGCCTGCGCCAGATGGGCTGGCTGCAAGGCGCAATCTGGAGCAACGCGCATGTGCGCGAGTCCATGGCAGCGATGAAAGAGCGGCGCACAGGCGAATTCGCCGCTTTGGCGCCGCTGCGCGTCTTCAAGGATCTGGGCGTTGATTAACGCTTGGGAAGGCCAGATCAAAACAGCAGCGAGGCGCTGATCTCAGCGAAGTTGTGGGCTTGCTCGATCACGTTGATCGTCTGCCCTGGCTGGCGTTCGATCTGCGCCTGAGAAGTCACGCCGCGCAGCACCGGCGTCTGGCTGTCTTGCCCGTGATCGACCACCAGCATGTGGCGCCGCCCCAGCTGCCGGATGGTCGCAATCGCCTTGGCCACCGTGGCGCGGCGCAGATCGTCCATGCCCACCGCATCCAGCGTGGCCAGCGGCGGCACCACATGGGCCACCAGCGGATCGTCGTAGCGCACACCGCCGCGCGCGGTCCCCTGCATCGGCCGCTCGCCATCCAGATCGGTGGTGGTGATGAGGCCGTCGACACAAGGCATGTCGCTCACCACAAACAGCAGCTGCACGCCCTGGTGAATCAGGTGCTCGCGCGCCATCAGCAACGTCTTGTCAGGGCGCACGCTGGCAGCGCGCACCAGCGCCAGATCGGTTATGACCAACAGTGCGGGCGGGTCCAGCGTGACCGGCTGCGCAGCGGGCTGTTTGGCTTGGGCAAAACAGGTGGCACCAGGGAGATGGAACCAGGGGAGCAGGTGGTTGTTGATGGGCCGCCTCAGGTCTGAGAAATGAAGAGAAGGGTGCACACCACAACACTTGGAGCGCGCTGAATACCGCTTTTATCGCGGGGCCAAAATTGGCGCGGGAAAAGCTCTCACAACCCACGCCATAGGCGCCACGCCGGCAAGCAGGAAATGTTTCGTGGCCACCCGGTCGATTGCCACGGGGGGCCCGAGCGTCTGGATTTTGTGCTGGCCGAGCGGCAGCGCCGCCCGCTTGGCACCGCCGACGTGCTGGCCATCGACGACACCACATTGGGCACCCCACTGCACCGCGTGCACAGCGCGCGCAACCTGGATTTCTTGCAAGGCGCCTGGGACAAGCGGGTTGAAATGGACCCATCCAACGCCAGGCGCGACGCCATGCACTCGATCTTGCTGCTGTCGAAACGCTACAGCTTTCGCATTGATGTGCTGCCCGAGAACTTCGCGACACAGCGGGGTGCTTTTTGCGTCCTGTTCAGGTTGCCCGCTCACCGCCGGCAGCTGGGTGGCGGCGCGCGCTGGCGCGGCCTGTGCATTGGCCGCCGCGCAGGCGGTGGCAGCCGGCGAGCGCAGCGCGTTTGCGCCCACCCGCCCACCCGGCTACCACGCCGGGCCCGACTGTTTCGGCGGTTACTGCTTGCTGAACAACGCCGCTGTGGCAGCCCAGGCGCTGCGTGACACCGACAAACAGCGGGTGGCGGTGATCGACATCGACTGCCACCACAGAAACGGTACCCAGAGCATCTTTTATGAGCGTGCCGATTTGCTCACCGTCTCGATCCGCGGCGACCCGCACACCGAATACCCGTGTTTTCGCGGCCATGCAAACGGGCTTGGTGAGGGCGCTGGCATGGGCTTCAACCTCAACCTGCCACTGCCACGCAGCAGCGGCTTCGTGGCTTGGCGCGGCGCACGCGACAACGCCTTGCAGGTGTGGCCAACAACTTCGGCGCCAAGGCGCCAATGGTGCCTATGGATCTGGACACCTTCGCGGGCGAACCCATCTCGGCTTCACATTGCAGCGCGCCGACGACACCGCCATCGGTGCCGCTCTCGCCAGCGCCGGCCTGCCCACAATGTTCACCTCTAAAGGTGGCTACGCGGTGGAGCCGGTAGGCGTGAGCACGGTCAACTGCTGGATGGGTTTGCAGGCGCCAACTGAGGCGTGGCCCATCGCTGCGCCTCGGTCGGCGCCTGCACACCCGGATGCAGCCTCTCGCTGCCAAGCACACAGGTGCGCAGGTGCACAGGCTATTGCCGAGCGGTCCGCACATTGGGCGGCGGCAGTTGCGGGTGGCTGCTGCGCCAGGGGTTGATGTCCAGGCCACCACGTCGGGTGTAGCGGGCGTACACGCTGAGCTGGGTCGGCTTGCAGCGCGCCTGGATGTCGACGTAGATTCGCTCGACGCACTGCTCGTGAAACCCGTTGTGGTTGCGGAAACTCACGATGTACTGCAGCAGGCCCGCCTGGTCGATCTGCGGTCCGCTGTAGCGGACTTGCACGCTGCCCCAATCGGGCTGACCGGTCACCGGACAGTTGCTTTTGAGCAGGTGGCTCACCAGCGTTTCCTGCACCGGCTTCTCGTCCAGCGCGGCGCTGAGCAGATGCGCCGCAGGCTGGTACAGATCGCATTCCACATCGAGCCGGTCGATTGACAGCCCGTCAAGTTCGCGCACCGGCTCGGCGCCGAACTGATGGGGCATCAGCAAGCGCACACCGACCGCTGCGCGCACTGGGCCGCCTTGCCAGATGGCAGCGCTGACGTCCACGCGCAGGCGCTCGCGCACCGCATCCACGCTGTCAAAGCGGCTGTTGTTGAAGCTGTTGAGGTAAAGCTTGAATGACTTGCTCTCGACGATGTGCGTGCTCTCGCAAGGCACCGTGAAGTGCGCCAGCGCCACCTGGGGCTTGCCGCGAAGGTTCAGCCAGGAAAGCTCAAACGCGGTCCACAAATCGGCGCCCAAAAACGGCAGACGCCCGGTGATGCCAATTTCAATCCGCTTGGCTTGGCGCGGCAACGGGAAAAGCAGAGAAGCATCGTACTGGTCGGCATAGGCCGAGGCCTTGCCAAGCTGGGAAAGTTCGGGCGTGTTGGGTGTCATGGAGAGAGGGTCAATTGAATTCGCGTTCGCGCAACCACTTGGTTGCCACCCACTTTTCGCCCACCAGCACGGGTGCACCGCCGTGCAGCGTGCGGGTAGCGGGAGACGGTTGGTCATAGCTGAAGAACACCGCGTGGCCCCGATGCGGCGCCACCTCCAGCCCCGCGTCGGGGAAGGTGGTGCCACCGCCGCACTCGGGCTCGTTGAGGTACATCAGCAGCGTGGCCACCCGCTGGCCGCCGCGCTGGAGCAGCTTGGGCGTGCCGAGCTCGGCCGGATCAAAGTAGTCATAGTGCGGTTTGTACTCAGCACCTGGCCGGTAATTGAGCACCTGCAGGCCCTCGCCGTTTTCCACCGGCCAGTGCAGCAGCCGCGCAATGCGCGCCTCGATGCGCTGGATCAGTGTGGTTTCGCCCCGGTTGAAAAACATGCCACTGCTGGTGCGGTCGGGGTTGAGCGCCTCGCCACCACTCACGCTCTCTGTGGTGCGCGAGCGCGCTAGGCGCGGACGGGCAGCAGCCACCAGGGCGTCGCATTCGACAGCCGACAACAGCCCGCCCAGCACCACAACACGCGGCGACCGCAAAGAAGCCAGCACCTGCACGCAGCAGTCGCCAGCGTCTAGCTCCCGCACACCCAGCGAGAGATCCAGATCGGGCACGGCGGCGCCAGCTGCCGTGACACAGCGCGCGTGCGCTGGCGCCAACCTCGGCAATTGGGCGGCCGGCCCATCAAACCGGTGCTCGCGCCAGCTGCTCGCCAGCGCGGCGGCGGCGAGTTCTTCGGCCCATCCTGCCTGCACCAAGGCGCGCAACAGCGCCTCTTGCGGGTGGCCCGCCACCGCCTGGTCGACGATCCACTGGCGTACTTCGGGGGTCACGCTTTGGCTCACGTCGCCATTTCCTGGGCTTGGCTGGCTGTTCAGCTCTGGGGCTCGCGCCGAAACACCAGCCGGTCGGGCGCCGATACCGAGGGCGTGAAGCGGTAGCCCTCGGCATCAAATGCCTGCAGCTGAGCTGGGATTGCGGCCTGGTGTTGCACCGCAAAACGCACCATCAGACCGCGAGCGCGCTTGGCATAGAAGCTCACCACCTTGTACTGATCGCCCTTGCGTTCCTCGAACACGCAACTGACCACCCGCGGCGTGAGTGCTTTGCGGTCCACCGCCTTGAAATACTCTTCGCTGGCGAGGTTGACCAGCACCGGCGTTTTGTCGGCCACCGCGCGCTGGTTCAGGTACTGCGCAATGTCCCGGCCCCAAAACTGGTAGAGGTTCTTGCCGCGCGGTGTCTCCAGCCTTGTGCCCATTTCCAGCCTGTAGGGCTGCATCAGATCGAGTGGGCGCAAGACGCCATAGAGACCGCTCAGGATGCACAGATGCTGCTGCAGCCAGTCGAGTTCGGGCTGCGAGAGTGATTTGGCGTCGAGCCCGCCGTAGACATCGCCATCGAAAGCCAGCGCGGCTTGCTTGCTGTTCCTGGTCGTGAACATGGGCGACCAGCTCTGGTATCGCGCCACGTTCAGGCCCGAGAGCGCGTCTGAGAGGTGCATGAGCTCCGCAACTTGCTGCGGTGACTTTTTGCGCAGCACCTCGATCAGCTCAGCCGAGCGTTGCGCAAACAGCGGTTGGGTGTGGCTGGCGGTGGGCGATGGCGTCTCGTAATCGAGCGCCTTGGCGGGAGAGATGAGAAACAGCATGGTGGTGTGGGCTGCTCGGTGTGAGCCAGTGGTCAAGGCGGGCGATCGCCCAAGAAAAAAGCTTCCCGCAGGAAGCCTTGATTATGGGCAGGTGACAGCGCTATTTCAGATCACCCGCCAGGCTGGCCAGGGTTTCTGGCGCAATCTGCACATGGGCCGGGTAGTTCGTGTGTTCGCAGCCAAGCTTGACCCCAGCACCGGCCCGGATGGCAGCCTTCATGGCCGGCGTGAACTCAAGGCGCACGAAGTGCACCGCGCTGGTTTTTTCTTCGTTCTCGCGGTCCAGATCTTCGTCGGCAATGGCGTAAACGCGCTTCATGCCTTCAACCTCGACAAACAAACGGTCTTCCACGCCGATCAGCCGGGCCAGCTCGCGTTTGCGCTCGTTGACGTCGGTGTACTCAATCATCATCGTCGCCTTCCAGTTGCTGCCGTCAGGCACGAGCGGCGCGTAGGCCTCGATCTCCTGCGCAATGCCCTCCTCCTCAAACACCTTTTCGATACGCAGCATCTCCTGGATCTGGAAGCGGATGGTGGTCTCGCTCTCGAAATGCAGGTTTATGTGTTCACCCAGCTGCACGCTGCGCAGCTTGCGGTGGGCGATGACGTCAGGCTTGTGTAGCTTGCGCCACTTGGTATAAGCCTCTAGGGTCATAAGACTGTCGGGGGTGATGTGGCCGGTAAGTTGCATGCGTTTCTCCTTCGTTTTGCGTCGCGGTTTTCTCACACCCCTCAAAAGGGTTCAGAGCCCCGTTTCGTTGTGGTGGTTCTGGCTTCGGCGGGGTGACTGTCCTGGATGGGGATCCGACCCTTTTTCCATTGACCCCGCTTCACTTGCCTGTCTTGGTTTGAAGCTGTTTGTTTCCTGTTTCTTTCAAACCGTAAGCCTTGGCGACCAGGCTAAGCGGGTGCTGCAGTTCCGGCGTGCCGAGTCCATTGACTTCAAAACCCTGAGCGATGTGGTGGCCGCCAAGTGGGCAGTCCGAGCTGATGTAGTCGGGTTTGCTGCCGTCTTTCATGGTCGCCATGGCCTTGAAGACCGGCTTGCCGATTTTCATCGCGATCTGGTGGGTTGCTTTCTTCACCCCGAACGTGCCTGCGTGGCCCGAGCACCGTTCGATCGTGTTGATGGTGGTCTGCGGAATCATCTTGAGCATCTCTTCGGTCTTCTTGCCGATGTTCTGCACCCGACCGTGGCAGGGGATTTGGTAACTCACATTACCCAGTTTCTGCGGAAATTCGGTCTTGAGCAGGCCGTCGCGCTTGCGTGCCATGAAGTACTCGAACGGGTCCCACATGTGCTCTTTGACCAGCTGGGTTTCGACGTCATCGGGGAACATCAACGGGATTTCCTGCTTGAACATCAGGGTACAGCTGGGCACTGCGGTCAGGATGGCATAGCCGTCCTTGGCGTACTTTGCCAATACCGGGATGTTGGCCTCTTTGCTCACCTGCACCGATTCCAGATCGCCCAGCTCCAGCTTGGGCATACCACAGCACTTTTCTTTTTCGACCAGGGTGTAAGGAATGTCGTTGTGGTCCAGGATCTTGAGCAGATCCATGCCGATGCCGGGCTCGTTGTAGTTGATGTAGCAAGTGGAAAAGATCGCCACCTTGCCGGGGGTCTTGGCGCCGTCTACCACCTGCTGCGCGCGCGCCTCGGGCGCTGCGGAGCGAAACTTCTTCGTGGCCAGCTCAGGCAGCCAAGCTTGCTTGTCCACCCCGGCGACCTTCTCCATCAGGCCGCGCGCCATTTGCGTCTTGTTGATCGCGTTGACCGCCTGCACCACGATGGGGATGCCGGCGAACTGGCCGTGTACATCGGTCGAGGCCAGCAGCTTCTCGGCTGTGCCGACTTCGCCCTTCTTGAATTTGATCGCCTTGGCGCGCAGCATCGTGTGCGGGAAATCCAGGTTCCACTCGTGTGGCGGTGTGTACGGGCACTTGGTCAGATAACACAGGTCACACATGTAACACTGGTCAACCACCTTCCAGAAATCTTTCTTGTCGACGCCATCGACCTCCATTGTCTTGCTTTCGTCCACCAGATCAAACAGCGTGGGAAACGAGCCGCACAAGCTCACACAGCGGCGGCAACCATGGCAAATGTCGAAGATGCGCTCCAGCTCGACAAAGCATTTTTCTTCATCGTAAAAATCGGGTTTCTTCCAGTCCAGCGCGTGCCGCGTGGGCGCTTGAAGGTTGCCTTCGGTGGCCATGGATGCTCCTCTTTGTGTGGGGATGTTGTCTTGGGCTTTTTCAAAGACTCGTGCGAGAGGTCTGCAAGTTCTTGCAAAAGCCCGCTGGCAAGGAAGAACCTAACCAGCGGACACCGCAGAACCCGCTTTGCCGAGACGCAGATGTCGTTCCCCTGTTGGGGGCAAGCCGCGTCAGCGGCGCAGAGGGTCAATCCACGAATTCTGTCAGCGCTTTTTGATACCGGTTGGCATGCGAGCGCTCGGCCTTGGCCAGAGTCCCGAACCAGTCGGCGACTTCGTCAAAGCCTTCCTCGCGGGCGGTCTTTGCCATGCCAGGGTACATGTCGGTGTACTCGTGCGTCTCGCCGGCCACCGCAGAAGCCAGGTTGTCTCGGGTTGAGCCCATCGGCATACCGGTGGCGGGATCGCCGGACTGCTCCAGAAACTCCAAGTGGCCGTGGGCGTGACCCGTTTCGCCTTCGGCGGTGGAGCGAAACAGAGCTGCTACGTCGTTCTGGCCCTCAATGTCGGCCTTGTTTGCGAAGTAAAGGTAGCGGCGGTTGGCCTGGGATTCGCCAGCGAAGGCCTCTTTCAGGCACTGCTCGGTTTTCGAGCCTTTCAATGCAGCCATGGATATCTCCTGGTGGTGGGTTAAAACAACATCACTCATCGGAGTCACCATTGTGGGCTGGCCCCTGAGTCGATCAAACTCCGGTCGACTTGCTGCAAACCGTCTAATTGTTTGCGCCTATCTGGTGAATTGCCGCTGGCTATCGACATCTCTGATTGGATAAGGCATGACACGCTGAGGCGAGGGCGGGCCAGAGTCAAAGAGGAAGAAGCCAAGCGCTTCGGGGTCGCCCCGTAAAATTCGGGGTTCGCCCGAGACCGGGCCTGTGCCTGTGCCTTCGGCGCAGTGGCACACACCTTACTTCCCCACCCAGCATGTCCAACACCGCCCCCGACCAGCCCGGCCTCAACAGCCTGTCCAAATCTTTCGAGCCGGCCGCAATTGAGGCCCACTGGGGACCGGAATGGGAACGGCGCGGCCTGGGCCACGCAGGTTTTCGTGGCACTGGCGCACCGCTTGCCGAAGCACCGCCGTTCGCCATCCAGCTGCCGCCGCCCAACATAACCGGTACCTTGCACATGGGCCACGCGTTCAACCAGACCATCATGGACTCGTTGACCCGCTACCACCGCATGAGCGGCTTCAACACCGCGTGGATTCCCGGCACCGATCACGCGGGAATCGCCACGCAAATCGTGGTCGAGCGCCAGTTACAGGAACAAGGCACCAGCCGCCACGATATGGGGCCGACACCCGCTGAGGCACGCAAAAACTTCGTGGCCAAGGTGTGGGACTGGAAACAGCAGAGCGGCAACACCATCACCACGCAGATGCGCCGCATGGGCGATTCGGTGGACTGGAGCCGCGAGTACTTCACGATGGACGAGAAGCTGTCCACGGTGGTGACCGAGACCTTTGTGCGCCTGTACGAGCAAGGCCTGATTTACCGTGGCAAGCGGCTGGTGAACTGGGATCCGGTGCTGATGTCGGCCGTGTCCGACCTGGAGGTCGAGAGCGAGGAAGAAGACGGCTTCCTGTGGCATATCGCGTACCCGCTGACCGACGGATCGGGCCAGCTGGTTGTGGCCACCACGCGCCCCGAGACGCTGCTGGGTGATGTGGCGGTGATGGTGCATCCTGAAGACGAGCGGTACATCCACCTGATCGGCCAGACGGTGCAGCTGCCGTTGTGCGACCGCGCCATTCCGGTGATCGCCGACGACTATGTGGACCGCGCCTTCGGCACCGGCGTGGTCAAGGTGACGCCAGCACACGACCAGAACGACTATGCGGTGGGCCAGCGTCACCAGTTGCCCATCATCGGTGTGCTGGCGCTCGACGCCACAGTCAACGAGCGCGCACCCGAAAAATACAGAGGCCTGGACCGGTTCAAAGTACGCAAAGCAGTCGTTGCCGACCTGGACGCTGCTGGCCTGCTGGTCGAGACCAAGAAACACAAGCTCATGGTGCCGCGCTGCGCGCGCACCGGGCAGGTGATTGAGCCGATGCTGACCGACCAGTGGTTCGTCGCCATGCAGTCCAAGGGCAATGAACACAACACCAGCGGTACCTCCATCGCCGACAAGGCGATTGCCGCCGTGAAGTCTGGCGAAGTGAAATTCGTGCCCGAAAACTGGGTCAACACCTACGACCAGTGGATGAACAACATCCAGGACTGGTGCATCTCGCGCCAGCTCTGGTGGGGCCATCAAATCCCCGCTTGGTACGACCAAGACGGCAAGGTTTATGTCGCGCGCAACGAGGCCGACGCGCAGGCTCAGGCGCCAGGCAAATCGCTGCGTCGCGATGACGACGTGCTCGACACCTGGTACTCCAGCGCGCTGGTGCCATTCAGCACAATGGGCTGGCCCGAACAAGGCAACGCGCCCACCGACGACTACAGCCTCTACCTGCCCTCCTCCGTGCTGGTCACCGGCTACGACATCATCTTCTTCTGGGTCGCCAGGATGATCATGATGACAACCCATTTCACCAGTCAGGTGCCGTTCAAACACGTCTACATCCACGGCCTGGTGCGCGACGCGCAGGGACAGAAGATGAGCAAGAGCGAGGGCAATGTGCTGGACCCGGTGGACCTGATCGATGGCATTTCACTCGCGCCCCTGCTAAATAAACGCACCACCGGTCTGCGCAAGCCCGAGACCGCGCCCAGGGTACGCAAGCTGACCGAAAAGGAATTCCCCGACGGCATTCCCGCCTATGGCGCCGACGCGCTGCGCTTTACCTTTGCCGCACTCGCTTCGCTGGGCCGCAGCATCAACTTCGACAGCAAGCGCTGCGAGGGCTACCGCAATTTTTGCAACAAGCTCTGGAACGCCACCCGCTTCACGCTGATGAATTGCGAGGGGCAAGACTGCGGCTTGGAAGATCACACCAAGGCCGAATGCGCGGTGGGTGAACCTTTCCACGGCTACCTCAGCTTCAGCCAGGCCGACCGGTGGATTTCTTCCGTGCTGCAGAAGACCGAGGCTGAGTTAGCCAAGGGCTTTGCCGAGTACCGGCTGGACAACGTCGCCAACACGGTTTACGACTTCGTCTGGAATGAGTTCTGCGACTGGTACCTGGAAATCGCGAAGGTGCAGATCCAGACTGGAGACGCTTCACGCCAGCGTGCTACCCGGCGCACACTCATCCGCACGCTGGAGGCGATTCTGCGCCTGGCACACCCCGTAATCCCGTTCATTACCGAAGCGCTGTGGCAAAAGGTGGCGCCCGTGGCGGGCCTGCCCGGTGAGTCGGTCAGCGTCGCGCGCTACCCGCAAGCCCAGCTCAACAAGGTCGATGAAGCGTCGATCGCACATGTGGCCAAGCTCAAGGGCCTGGTCGCTGCCTGCCGCACACTGCGTGGCGAGATGAGCGTCTCGCCCGCCACCCGCTTGCCTTTGTACGTGCTGGGCGACACCGCCTTCATCACCTCGGCCGCGCCGGTGCTGCGGGCCTTGGCCAAACTCAGCGAAGTCCAGGTGTTTACCGACGTGGCCGCATGGGCCGCAGCGGCGCAGGCGGCGCCGGTGGCGGTGGTCGGCGAGGCACGCCTGTGCCTGTTTATGGAGATCGACCTCGCAGCGGAGAAAGTGCGCTTGGCCAAAGAGGTGGCGCGGCTGGAGGGCGAGATCGCCAAGGCCCACGGCAAGCTCGGCAACGAGGCGTTTGTAGCCAAAGCGCCGCCGGCTGTGATTGAACAGGAGGAGAAACGCCTGGCCGACTTCGGCGCCGTGCTGCTCAAGATGCGCGAGCAGCTCGCGCGCCTTTGAACATGCCGGCAGGAAAGTCACCATCCACCCGGAAACGCCAGAGGGCTCACACAGGAGCCCTCGCTTGGCGGGCACTGATGGATTGTGGCAATGCCGCTCCCTACAAAAGAACTATTTTTTGCGGTCTACAAACACCTCACCCGTGCGGTGGCTTTGTAGGAGCGCTGCGGCCGCGATGGCATGGGTCGGCCTTGACGCTGGCCGATCGCTGCGCTGCTCAATGACAACCCAGATGCCTGTGAAGCGGCACGTCGCAGCCGTGCTTGGGGTCAGCGGCGCTTGATCAGCGAGGTGTGTTCGTTGCCCTGGGAGTGCTGCCCAACCAGCTCGTTGCCGGTCTGTTTGGTGAAGGCCTGGAAGTCGCGTACGGATCCGGCATCGGTTGACACCACACGCAGCGTCTGGCCACTCAACATGTCCGACAGCGCTTTTTTGGCTTTCAGAATGGGCAATGGGCAATTGAGCCCACGGGCATCGAGTTCTTTGTCAGCTTGCATGGTGGTTCCTCAGAAAATCGAGATTCTAAGCCGGCAGACTGCACTTTTCCCCTGCGTGGAATGGGGGTTTTCGGGTCGGCCATGGCATCAAGCAGAGGGCGCATCCAGGAACACGGCCTGATGGCCCCGGCCGACCAGCCAGCCAGCCAGCGCCAGCCCGGTGCCGGCGCGCCAGCATCTGACTTGCTCAGGGCGCAGCAGCCGGTAGTCGGCCAGCTCGGGCGAGAGGCATACCTCGCCATGGGCCACCGCATGGTAGGTAATGAGAATCTGATTCATGCGTTGAAAGTCGTGCACACCCACCAGCGTGAGCGCACTGACGCTCAGGCTCGTTTCTTCCGCAATTTCGCGCCGAATACCTTCCTCCGGCGTTTCACCGGCTTCCATGAAGCCAGTGATGAGGCCCATCATCCTGTGCTCCCAAGCGGCGTTGCGTGCCAGCAGCACCTTGCCGTCGAGCTCAACAATGGCGGCCAGCACCGGCGTGGGGTTGTTCCAGTGGGTGAAGTCGCAGGCTGGACAGCGCAGCCGCTCTTTTTCACCGCTGTCTTCCAAGCGGATCGAAAGCGCCAGCGGCGAAGCACAAATGGGGCAAAAACGGTAACTGCTCTGTTTCATGATCAAGCCGGAAAAACGCCGGTGGACAGATAGCGGTCACCGCGATCACAGACGATGAATGCAATGGTGGCGTTCTCCACCTGCTGCGCCACCTGCATTGCCACCCAGCAGGCGCCTGCTGCCGAGACGCCAGCGAATATGCCCTCTTCGCGCGCCAAGCGGCGGCACATGTCTTCCGCATCGCGCTGGCTCACCAGCACCAGTTCGTCGACATGGGTGGCGTCGTAGATTTTCGGCAGGTAGGCGGCTGGCCACTTGCGAATGCCCGGGATGCGCGAGCCTTCGCTGGGCTGGGCGCCGACGATGCGCACCGCCGGATTTTTCTCTTTCAGAAAACGCGAGACGCCGGTGATGGTGCCGGTGGTGCCCATTGAGCTCACGAAGTGGGTGATGCGCCCAGCGGTCTGCTGCCACAGCTCAGGGCCAGTGGTTTCAAAGTGGATACGCGGGTTGTCGATGTTGGCGAACTGATCGAGCACCCGACCCTTGCCCTCGGCCTGCATGCGCTCGGCCAGGTCGCGCGCGCTCTCCATGCCGCCGCTCTTGGGCGTGAGGATGAGCTCGGCGCCAAACGCCTTCATGGTCTGGGCGCGCTCGATCGACAGATCCTCCGGCATGATCAGCACCATGCGATAACCCTTGATAGCCGCCGCCATTGCCAGCGCAATACCGGTGTTGCCCGAGGTGGCTTCAATCAGCGTATCGCCAGGCTTGATCTCGCCGCGCTCCTCGGCGCGCCGGACCATGGACATGGCAGGCCGGTCTTTCACCGAGCCAGCGGGGTTGTTGCCTTCCAGCTTGCCCAGCAACACATTGCCCCGCGCTCGGTGCTCGTCTGCGCCAATGCGCTGCAACGCCACCAGCGGTGTTTGGCCGATTGCGTCTTCGATAGTCGGGTATTTCATGGCCGCCACTGTGCCATAATTTGAGGTTGCACACATTGTGCCCGGGTGGTGAAATTGGTAGACGCAGGGGACTCAAAATCCCCCGAGGTAAAACTCGTGCCGGTTCGATTCCGGCCCCGGGCACCACAGATAAGGCCGCACGCTTCCAAAAGCGTGCGGCCTTTTTCTTTTCCCCTATGACAAGCACTGTTTCACCGTGCGCTAACGTCCGTGAAAGTCTGGCACGTTCCGGCCCATTGTGGGGGCATATTTGGGGGCAGCTCCCGGAGAAATGGGGGCATAAATGCCCCCATGGGCGCCAGGCGCAAGCGGCCACAAATCAGGGGCACTTTTGACCCACCCCCCTGCTGGTGCGCTGGCGCCCCCGCCCCGGGTCAATTCAACCCCTTAGGGCAGGCCGTGAAACAGTCGGGCACCGCGCAGCGAATGACGCGCACCAGCTCAGGCCAGGAAGGCCCAAGCACCGGGGAATGGGCGCGATCGCTGCCCCGGGGTGCCAGGCTGCCGGGCTCGCACCAGGCACAGAGGGCAACAGCAACCCCGGTGCGCCGTATCAACCTGCCACCGTCCGCCGCTGAATCCATGCGCACCAGTCAGCGCAGGGGCATACCTTGAGGCGCCCGGCCGATCGCCACCAGGTGGGCAACATGCCCCCGGAAATGGGGGCACCAGGGCGCCGGATGCGGCCCGCTCGCGCCTGTTTTCTTCCGGCTATCGTTCTTTTTTCGTGGGGACAGTGGGGACAAACTGCAAAAACGCTTGTAAGTCGTTGTCACCATTGAAGAAATATGTCCCCACTTGCACTGGGGACAAACCGTTTTTCAGTGGGGACAGTGGGGACAAATGAATCCAGCAAGGTGCGCAGCCTTCCGGGGTCTTGGTGGGGCCTGCGAAAACGAGCGCGGTTGACCGGACATTTCCGCTGGGTGCGGACTCAATTTCGGACAATTTGCAGCTTGAAAAGCTAGCGCCTTTTCGCGCTCGTAACGCCCCGTATTGGGTTTTGGTCTAGAAGGACCCGCATGGGGGGGGTGCCGGGCTGGGCATGGCGCCTGCTGGCCAGCAGATCGGACGGTGGTCGGTGCCACTGCTGGCCAGTGCTCAGGCAGCCACCGCCCCACGGCCTCGCTGCCCACCAGGGCGCCAGCAGATCGCCACAACAGGTGACCCAGCGGTCAGCAGCGAGCCCCGCCCTGTTTATTCTTTCTGGTGAACCGCTGCGCATGGTCTGGCCGCGCGGAAAAAGCTCTTGCCACCACCGCCCCCCCGGCGGCCCGGTACCCCAGGGTTAAAGGTTCCTTGCGCCGCGCTCAATGCCGAGTTGCGCGGCTGCATCAATCTGCGCTTCGGTCCGCGCCTCTCACGCCGTGCGGCTTACGACTCCGCACCAGAAAAGGGGTAGGTCACCTTGCTAACTACGCGATCCCCCCGCCGTAACGCGAGCTGCGCTGCAACTCACCCAGGATCTGGGCGCGCACGGTCTGCATGCCGGCGACCACATCGGCTTTGCTGGAAATGTCGCCGATTGAGGTCGGGATCGTGATGTTGATGACGGTGCCGCCGGCCCGCTGGCCTTTGGTGTGATCCACCACCGTCTCGTTGGGGTGCACCATGGCCATGAAGCCGCCGCGCCCGTCCATGCCGCCCGATCGTGGGCCGGCTCCGGTGTAGCCGCCGCCGTCGAAGCTCAACAGGCTGCCCAGGCCACTCAAGATGCCACCACCTGCACCACCCTTGCCCAGCAGGCCGTCGGCAATGGAGGTGGCCAGGCCGCTGCTGACGCGGGTAAAAACCACATTGGCCAGCGCATCGCCAAAGGCTCGGATCGGGTCTTTGGTGTCTCGAAATGCGTCGCTCAGGGCGCCCTTGACATCGCCATACAGCGTTTGGCTGAATTCTTGATTGACCAGCTGGTTGGCTATGGGTCCGGCGGCTTCTGCTTGCAGGCGCTTTTCGTTGCGCCTGGCGAGATACTCGTATTTGTCTTCTTCCCGGGCCAGCATGCGGGCTTGGTAATCAATTTCCTGCTGTTCTTTTTCTTCGATCAGCTTCTTGTTGCGAGCTGCTACATAGTCAAACGAGGCGTTGTCAAAGCCGCGCAAGAAACGCTGAAAATCCTCTTCTATTTTTTTATTTGCGCTCACGCGGGCCGCAGCTCCATTGGAAGCCACAGGCGCACTGCCCAGGAGGCCAGAGAGATCTGGCGCATCTCGACGGCTAGGCCCCGGCGCGGGCGCTAACAGGATGTTGGCTTCCTGCTTGAGCGCGTCAGTGATGCCGCCACCGGTGCGCTGAAGCGCCGTGTATTGCTCGCGAAGCTTGGCCACGCGCTCCGCAGCGCCTGACACACCGCGGTCTGCCAGTTTTTGGAATGTCTCGATCTGCTTGACGGTGAGCGCAATCGCGTTGCTGTTGGCCCGAGCCTGGCTTTGCAGCTCACCCACGTTGTCAACGCCTAGCGTGCGCGCCACAGCACCACCGAACGAGATCAGCGCGGCCTCAGCAAAGCCCACATCTTTTGCCACCGCTAGAAAATAGGTGCTTGCGTTGGCCAGCGAAGTAATCACTGGGCCGGTTAACTGCTGAGCAATGCCGCTTGATGCCTCGGTAAGCCGGGTCATGTTGTCGTTGAACAGGACTGCGCTGGCAGCGGCCTCTTCGGTCACAACTTTGCCAAACCGGGATGCCTCTTCGGCAGCGCTGCGCAGCGCGGCAGACCCCCCCATAAGAAGCGGAATAAGCTGCGGACCCACACGATCGCCAAACAGTTTGGCTGCCACCGCAGCGCGCTTTGCAGGCTCTTCAATGGCGGCAATGGTGTCTGCCACATCCATCAGGAGGGCGTCACTGGTCTTGGCTCTGCCACTGGCGTCGGTGAGGGAAATCCCAAGGGAAGTCAGCTTTTTGCCGCCCTCAGCGGCGTCGTTGCCCAGCTCGCGCAGGCCCTTTGCCAGTTGCTCGTTGTCCACATCGCTGAGCCGAGCAGCGTAGGCCAGCGCGCTGATGGCCTCGCTGGTGACACCGGCACGCAGCGCCAGCTTGCTCATCTGGTCTGCGTAGTTTGCGGTATTGCGCACCAGGCTGGTGAGCGAAGCAAGGGCTGCAACAGAGCCGATGCCGGCGATTAACCCAGCGACATTGCGCGCCGCTGAGCCCACGCCGCTGAGGTTCTTTTGGATCGCGCCGAATGCGCCCGCTGTGCGGTCCTCGGCAGACAGGGTGATTTTTGCATTGGTCATGATTATTTCCCCACCGATGCTTTGACGGTAAGGACAGCCACTGCGCGCCCCATGACCACCTCCCAGCCTGCAGCCCTAGCGCCGGCGCGCTCGCTGGCGACTGCCTGGGAGGATGTGTCTTTCGGAGAGACGTTCCGGTATTCGTTCATAAAATGTTGTTCCATCATTGGATTAGCGGTTGCGGTGTGTGTCGGTGTTTTCATGGTGTTTGAAAAGTGGGTTGGTAGGATTCAAATGGGGCGTTGCTTGGTGGTGGTGGGCAGTTGGTGGCAATACTTGGGGCGGCCCTTTGTTGCGTGGCTTGAAGGTGGCGGCCATGGCTCACAGATCCAGCTCAAATATGCGGGCCGGTATGCGGTAGCAGCGGGTAAGCCCCATGCCAGGCAAGCGGGGTTTGCAGTCGAAGGGGCGGCCCTTCTCGGGTATCAGGCATTCGTGATTCAGCAGCACGCGGGCCACCGCTTGCGAGTCGAAGCCTTGGCACAGTTCGGCCTTGAACGTTTCAGCGGTCACGAAATATTCCACCGTCACGCCCTCGCCATGCGCCGCACTCATTCGCGGGCCGTACTCTGCGCCGTGGTCGCTGTTGGTCTTGATCGGCTGGCCTTGGTCGTCAACCATGCGCCGCATACCCGCGCGGTGCAGCGTCTTGGTGTTGTGGTCATCCGCTGCCCGATGCCACCAGGTGAAGCGGCCTTCACCATGTGACTCAAGGAAGCGCCGCACTTGTCGCAGCATGGCGGTTTCTTCACCGTTGCCGATGCCACCCCGGGTAGCCAGCCAGGCATTGAAGCATTCACGGGCGGCCTGTTCGCTTTCGCCCACTGCCCAGCCGGTCATGCCCGCCGCCGTGGCCAGCTCACCCGCTGCGCCCACCAGCGCAAACCGGGCGCCCACGCGCTCCACCTGCCCGCTGGCTGCCTCTGGCACGATCTGCGCACCCAGCGCAGCCGATGCCTCACGAATGCGGGTCTTGAGGGTGTCGGTGTTGTCGGTCAACCATTGCAGCCAGGCGCGGCCCGTGGCGCCGTACACGCTGCCCGCTTGCCCCACCAGGTAGCGGGAAAAGTTGGACCCGCCCTCATGGCCATGCAAGTTCTCGAATGCGCCCATGCCCTTGCCGGCATCGGCCGGAATGTCGGCCATGCGCACCTCTTGCCCGGTGCGGGTGCGCTTCTGGCCTTCCGCCATGTGGTCGGCCAAACCCAGCTCGCCAGCGCTCAGGAACAGCAGGCGCCAGGACAGGCGGGCGCGGGGTGTGCCGGTGCGGGTTGCGCGGGCTTTGCTTTGCTCGTTCGCCAGCATGTAGGCGCATTCACCCGCTGTCTTGGGGTCAACCTGTGCCAGCTCGTCCAAGATCAGCAGGCCGTCGCAGTGCTGCGCCGCGATCGCCTCTAGGGCGTTGTCGGTGGTGCGCCAGCGTTGCATGTAGTCTGCCCCGCCGTACACGCTGGCTGCCACCTTGAGGGCGGTTGTCTTGCCGCTTGAACTGTCGCCGCGGTAGTGAAACCCGCCGCTTTCCATTTGCGCCGGCCGCAACAGCGGGCCAGCGAAGGCACAGGCCAGGGCGAACACCAGGCGCGAATTGCCAGCACAAGGCGCCGCGATGCGTTCACGCCACTGCTCGGGTGTGCCCTTCACCCGGAAGGTGTTGGGCTGGGCGCTCTCGGTCTGGAAAACGATGCGCTCGGCACCATCACCAATGGTCTCGGTAGGCAACACAAACGCCAGGCCATGCCAGCCCACACGATCGGTGCAGGTGGCGAACTCGCCAGGCTGCCGGGTTTGGATGTATTGCGTCAGCAGGTTGCGGGCGCGTGGGCTGGGTGCGATGCGCAAGCCCATGCTCAGCAGCGCGGCCCGGTATTCGCCGCCGTCACCAGACAACATGCGGGCGGGCATGGCCCATTGCTTGGGCTTGCGCACGGGGTCGGCAAAGATCAGCAGGTAGCCCCACCCTTGCCCGTCTTGGTCGCGTGTGAGGGCCTGCACATCCAAGCGGCTGCAGACCCATTCGGGCGCGGTGGGCTTGCCGTCTCGGTCAACCCCGTTGTGAAACACCCCGGCATCGGTCACGCTGAAACGGTCCCAATCGGGCGGGCCGTCATCGGGCGCGGTGTGCTGCCCACCAGGGCCAGCAGGCGGGCCACCAGAAACGCCACCAGCGCCACCGCCGGGGGTTGCCGCTGCCCTGCCCTTCACCTTGCCCGGTTTCGCGTTGGGCGGGGCCGTGGGGCTTGCCGCTGGTGCTTCCATCGCCGCATCAATGGCGCGTTGCACCGTGGCACGCACAGCAGCCAGGCCCGCCGCACGGTCGCCGCCGTGGTGCGTTGCCGCATCGTTGAAGTCTGACCCGCCGGGGGGCAAGCCCTCGGGGAACACCACCACACCGCCCACGGCACGGGCCGCTGCGGTTGCCTTCACGCGGCCCGGGTTGATAGCGTTCTCGGTCTTGGCTGCGGTGTCGCTGTCGTCATCGCCGCACACCACCAGCAGCGCCCCGGGGTAGCGCTTGCGCAAGGCGCGGGCCACAGGGTCCAGGTTGCCCGCGTCGAAGGCCACCGCCGCCGGGTAGCCCGTGGCCTCATGCAAGGTCGCCGCCGTGGCGTAGCCCTCAGCCACCAGCACCACGGGCCGGGCCGGGCGCTCGGCTGCGGTGTCGGTCGCTGGGTGGGCTGGTGCACCGCTTGCGGCATCGCTTGGGGTGTCGGCTGGTGCATCGGTCGCAGCGCTGGCCAGCGTGCCCAGCAGGTGCCACAGCCCGGACTTGCGCCCGCCCTTGAAGAACAGCTTTTCCGGGGTGCCATTCGCCATCGGCGCCGGCGCGATGCGCTGCACATTCCACAGCGTGCCCGCACCATCGCGCAAGGGCACCAGCAGCCACCCATCGGGCGCGAAGCGCACACCGTGGGGGTGTACCCCCTTGCGCACCAGGTAGGCGCTGGCGCCGTCATCTTTGCCGGTGTCCCACATCGCCGCCGCTGCCTCAGCAGCTCGCGCATGGTCGGCATCAGTGCGGGCCTGTTCTGCCCGGTTGCGCTCGGCTCGTTCGAACTCACGCCGGGCCAGTTCCTCGCGGCTGGGGGTGGGCATGGGCTGCCCTGTTTTGGGCAGGGTGAAGCCGTGTTGCTTGGCCAGGTGCAACACCGTGGCCACCTGCACACCGCCCCCAGCCTTCACGCTACGCCAGGTGCTTTTGGTGTCTTGCGCGTTGTGGCGCTCGGGGGCGGTAGCGCTCCATTGGTCGAACAGGTCGAAGCCTGTTTGATCGGGGAATTCCGACTTGATCGCCATCGCCACACGCGCCCATTCATCGCGGGGCAAGGTCGCTGGAATGTATGCCAGCGCCGCGCGGATCAGCTCGGGTGTGACAGGCTCACCCATGGGCCGTGTCGGTTGGCCTGGCGATTCTCTGCGCCATGGATTCGGCCCAACCGTAGTGGTCGAAGGTGCTCCCTTTGTGCTTAATCGACCTTTCGATAAGCGACCAAAAACCCACCTCTATCCCGTGTGAAGCATCGCTTCGCTTCGGGGCCTCTCGCATGCCATTGGCAACCCACCCCAGCAAGCCAGAAGCTTCATCGGGGTTGTCTTTGGTGTACTGAATCAGGTCAGCCGCGTACTGAGCACCGATGATGTTTGCGGTCGCGTAGCAGGCCACCGATGGCACATGCCAAAGGTTCAATTTTTTTCCTACGGGCGATGTCTTGACGAATGCCACAAAGGGAAGTTTTGTCAGCTCGCAATCCTGCTGCGGAAAGGTGTTTCGCTGAATGGTGAGCTTGTTGGGTGTGGTTTTCATCCTTGCCCCCCGTCCAACGTCAAGATGCGTTCCAGGCGTTCGGTGTTTTGGGAGCTGTCACCCAAGGCACCCATCAAAACGTGAGTCATGCGCAACACGCGCCCGGCCATCGCACGCACCAGAAAACGCGCTGCGCCGCTGTCTTCATCGCCATCCGGCACCAGGCCAGGCAATGCCCGCGCGATCGCGTCAATCTCCCAGTTCGCTTGCATGCAAACCATTTGCCGCTGCTCGTTTATGCTCACCAGCATGCTCGGGGGCTCGCTGTTGCCGCTGTCTGCGCTTGGGCTGGTGGGTTGCGCTTGCTTAAATTGCGACAACAGATTCAGCGCGGCATTGGTGCGGGTGAAGCTGTCGAGGTGGGCGCGATAGGTGTCGCCCTCGGTGGTGTCCATCGCGTCGGAGGTGGCGCCGTGGATCTGTGAAAGCCAGTCGGTGAAGCTGGCGATGGTGGGGGTGGTGTTGGCGTTCATGCTGCACCGCCTTTCTTGGAATGCACCAGCCCCGTGGCATGTCCGCCATGCAGTCGCTCAAGCATGCCTTCCGCGCTGTCAATGTCCGCGTCATGGGTGGACATCGAAACATCGTTCAGGTCCAGCAGGCGCGGGACCATGCCCTTAAGTAGGTAGGGAAGTTCCTCAACGCTGCCGTGGTGTGCAGCGGCCAGCAGCATGCGCAGCAGGGCATCGGCTTGATATGCGGCCTCAATGCAAATTTGCTGGCGTTGGGTTGTGTCGGTGGTGATCATGCTGCGACCTCCAGGCGCTCAAACGCTGCTAGGCGTCGCAGTGCAGACAGGGCTTGCACGGTCTTGCGGGCAGCGCCCGCATGGTTGCCCTTGAGGGTGTAGTAGCTCGCCATTGCGCAGGCGTTGACGGCCTCGCAATGCAGGGCGATCGGGTCGAGGCTGGGGGTGGTGGTGCCCGATGTGGGCTGGGGGCGCTTGGGCACAGCGCAGCGGCTGGCCAGGGGGTTCGTGGTCATGGTCTTGGCTCCTTTACGAGACTTCAAAACCACCCGCCGCGTTTTGACGCGCAACAGGTGGGCATGGCGGTTCAAAACACGGGTAAAGCCGTGCGGGCGTCCTTGCGGATAACCCCCGCCATGCCCGAAACCAGGGGCACGCCGTGTTGCAGGCGTACCCAGAAAATCAGGGCGTGACAAAACCCCGCTTTCGGTGGGGGTTGCTACCGCTTTACCAATGGTGTTTTGAAGCACCGGGGCTTTCGCCTTGAGGGTGACTGTATCACCACAAGGCACAGGGGCGCAAGTGGGCGTCTCCCGCTTGGGTGTGGTCTGGGTTTGTGGATTCATGCGGGTTTGAAAAGGTCTTGCTGTTGCTGCTGGCCAGCCAGCGCGTAAGAGGTGACCGGGCGCAACTTGCCCCGGCTGTCGGGCTGTCGCTCGCTCGTTTTGAGAATGGAATTCCCGGCGCGGATCAGCTCAGAAATGCGCTTGGTGACGCTGCGCACGTCACACCCGGTTTCAAGCTCTGCGCAACTGGTGCGGCCATGGGTTCGCAGATAGGCCACCAGGGTCGAGCCATGGCTCATGGCGCGGCCTACCGCGCACCAAGCGGGGCTTTGAAGCCATCCGCCAGGGTCAGCAAGTTACCGGGTGCGGACTCTGCCAAAACCGCCCCGCTTAGGGCATCGCTCACGCGCAGCACACCGGGCAATCGGACGGTGATGACAAACGCGCTTTTTTCAACGCGCACCTGTTTTTTGAAAACCACATCACCTTGGTGGTTCTCGATGATGCCCAGCGCCCATGCGAGCCGACGCTCTGCCGTGTCCTTCGCGTGCTGCGCTTGCGCTCGCAGATCTTCGGCGCGGGTCATTGGGCGCTGCCGTCTACCGCTGCGGGCTCTGCGATCTGCTCAGGCAAGGGTGCGGCCAAATAATCAAGGTTGATGGGTGTGAGATTTTTGGCCATTACATCTAGGGTGTATTGGCCTATCGTTTTTCCACTCGCATAGCTCGCACCAATTGCGTGTTTAGCTTGGCTGAAATCAACCAATGGCGCTCCTGGAACGTGGTGACCAGGCACCTTTCCACCAGTGGGCCAGGCCGCTTGCACAACCACAAAATAGGCGTCAATCATCAACTGACGTGCATCGTCAAACTCAACCAGGGCCAGCGCTGCCAGCGCTTGATTCAGCGCCTCAGCGGCTTCGCTGCAGGCCCGGGTGGCGGCTTCCTCGGCTGTCTTGAGTGCTTCGAGCTGCGAAGCCAGTTTGTTCAGGCGCAAGCATTCGGCCGCACCCGCTTCGGCGCTTTCGCGCTTGGCTTCGATCAGCGTTTGCGATGCGTCGCGTTCGGATTTTTCGTCTGCACTGGGTTGCGCCATCACCTCGTCAAAACGGGCTTGCGCAGCTTGCACGCGCTGCGCTGCGGACTGGCGCAACTCAGCAACGCGGGCGCTCAAGGGCACCATGCGGGCCTCCATGGCTGCGCACGCTTGTGGGGCGTTGGCAGACACGCTGTCCGCCACAGCCAGCGCGTTTTCAGCGGCCTTGATGGCGCTGGTTGCCGCACTTTTTGAGGCTGCAATTTCCGCTGAAACCGCCTTGCGCTCAGCCTCTAAAAGAAGGCGCGCAGCAGCGCGTGTAACCAGCTCGATCTGGTGTTCAACGTGACGCTTAATTTGGGCGTTTGCCGCGTGAACAGCTTTGATTTTTTGCAGCTCGCTCAGGTACACATCGCAGCCCTGGGGGGTTTCAAGGCGCTTGGCAATGGCGGCGTTTGGGCTGGTGGTTTTCGCCTGCTTGGCGCGTGGGAAGGTCGGAAAAATGTTCATAGCTGCTTTCAAAAAAAGGAAGTCAACGGGGTGGGGTGAATGCACGGGAGCACCGCCCGCGCGGTTGGGGTTGTGACCGGGGAACGGTCGGGGTGGTCGGGCTGGTTGGAGTTGGAAGCCCAGCGCCTACAAAGCGCGGGGCAGCGTGATTTTTTGGGGTGTGTGTGTGGCACGCGCGGCGCTTATGCGCCGCCGCTGCGCGTAGGTGCTGGGCCGTGCTGCCAGGTCTTGAATCAGCGCGTCAAGGCCCATGGAATCGTCAGCCAGGCCCGCTTCAATCGCTTGGCTCCCGGTGAAGATTCGACCGTCTGCCAGGTGGGCGTTGACGTGATTCACACCCACACCCCGGGCCTTGGCCACGGCCTCCACAAACACCGAATAAAGGTAGTCAACCCGGTTTTGCATGTACGCCTCGGCGTCCTTGTCGGGCCGGGCCAGGCTGCGATCCATTCGCTCGTAGTGACCGAAAAAAAACTCGGGTTTTTGGCTGCCCATGGTGGGATCAACTGGCCTTCGCATCAGGACCGCAATCGAGCCGACCTGCACCGTGGTGTCACTGACGATCACGGCATTCGCTGCGCACCCAACCCAGTAGGCAGCGCCCGCCATGCGCCCGGCTGTGTGCGCCACGATGGGTTTTTTCTTCGCCAGCGCATACACGGTGTCCGCCAGCTCGGGGGTGCCCAGCACGCTGCCGCCCAGGCTGTCAACAGACAGCAAGATGGCATTCACGCGGGCATCGGCTGCGGCTGTTGTCACCTGTTCGCACACCGATTGCAAGGGCGTGCCGCGCAGCATTCGGGTGGACATGTTGGCTTTGGGTGCCAGCAACCCCGGAATCGGTATCACGGCTACACCGGCGCGAACCTCGTAATCGGTTCGGGGGGCGGTCCGCACGAATTCAGGGTTTTTTTTGAAGTCGAGTTTTGGGCCTTGTCTGTGCTTGTCGTACCGGCTGCAAAGTTGCATAGCCGATTCGGTGTCCAGGCACCAGGCGCCGCCCACCAATTCGCCCAGCCCATGAGGGGCGCTCGCATCGTGGACAAGCTCGGCAAGCTGCATGGTTGCCGCGCTCACTTGGCACCATCGCCGCGAACGGCCTGCTGGCGGGTGTCTTGCCACTGGGCTATGTCGGACTCTCGCCATGCGACCGCGCGGGCGGATAGGCGAATACAGGCGGGAAACGTGCCCGCCCTCATTCCACTGTAAATGCTCGATTTTTTTAGAGCGCTCAGGCTCTCAACATCGGGCAAGCGAAGGTATTTTTCAGGCTTCCGGGCGGGGTCGCTTGGGGAGGGCATTGTCATCTCGGGTGTCCATGTTGGTTAACAAGGCCCGATGATGTTTTCTGAGGTGCGCGCTGTCACTGTCGCAGCGGCGCTATGACAGTAAATTCTTTTCTTTTGCCTCTTCGTGTCTGCGGTACACCGTGCGCAGCGAAACGCCGCGCCGATCGGCAAAATCCTGCATCGTTGCATCCATCCCCCCGCGCCCTACAGAGCGCTTCGAAAGGTATTGCGCCCAATCCTCTGCGGTAACCTTAGATCGAGCCTTTTTTGCATTAGTACGCGCCTGTTCAGACTTGGCATTTTTGGCGGCTTGCATCGTCTGCGCCACAGCTTGGGTCGTCGCCTTTATGGTCGCTACCTCGATTTCTGATCGGTGGTCATCGCTCATATTTGCAAGCTCCAGCCAAGCACCTGCGCAGTCCGTCTTGGCTCGGATTTCCACAGTCTGCAATCTGAGCACGGCGCTGGCATCAAGCGACCTGCTCAGATGTGCAGACAGGATGCGTTCAACACGCCCAGGGTCGCTTTGCAATAACCAGGTGTACGGCAGTCCCTGCGCTGCCTGTTCCACAACCTGTTCCCACTCTTCCAAGATCTTCAGATATTCCTTCAATGCCTCCCAGATGAGGACGATTGCGGCAAGGCACGCCACATGCGCAAACTGGAGCGGTGGATAGATGGGATTAACTTCCAAAAGGGCATGCTCGCTCGGGTGGTCGCCAACGGCAAAGCGCGATGTGCTCACCAGTTCCCTAAACCTGTACTGGACCTCACGCCGAACCTCACGCGGGAAGGTGCCGTAGGGCCAGCGGTTGTAAATGCTTGGGTGGTTGCACACGAACGCGGATGGATCGTCGGCGGCCACCAAGGAAAAGCACTCAGGCGGCTGCACTGTTCGCAGGCGCTCCCATGGGATCAGGGCGTCCTCATAAATCTCTTTAAGCTGGCGCAGCACGTTCGCAGGGCGGTCGATACCCTTGCCCCAAGTGCCCGCCATGCACAGGGGTGAATCTTGCAGCTCTTGGAGCGTTTCAAGAATCGGATTGGTCCCGTCCAGGTTCTCCAAAGGGGAAAACCCACGCCCGAACATCTTGCCGCGCCAGTGGGCTTGAATCGTCTGAAGTGCCTGCTGCTCAGCTTGCACAGGATTACGCATTGCACCCCCTTCAGGGCGTCACCTTCATAAGGAGCCAGCGCCAGGCCGGTGAAGGTTTCCGGCTTTTCGCCCTCGGGGATCAGCCTCGGGCTAGGCGTGGCAAAAACGGGCCGGGTCTAGTCCCCGGCGGGATGCCCGGCGGCCTCGCTCGGGTCGCTCAGGTTGTCGCAGTGGCGCCAGGCATCAGACATTGCGGGGTTCCTTCTTTGGGGTGGTGTGTGGGGTTGCGTGAGGTCGCTGGGTATGGCGGTTTCCACCTCACGCGGGCATCAGCGCCGGGCGAATGCGCAGCGGCTTTCCCTTGAGTGCCTTGCGGGCCTTCCATTCGTCATGGGCGGCCTGTTGGGCCAGCCACAGGCGGGCAGCGCCGCCCCGGTCAACACCCAGCCAGGCCTCAAGGCGCAAAGCCAGCAGGGGCGAAACAGCGGCCCGGCCATTGATGACGCGGGACAGGCTCACGCGGGACACGCCCAATTGATCGGCCGCATCGGTCACCGACAAGGCCAGCGCGGGCAGCACGTCATCGCGCAGGGTCAGGCCGGGGTGCGGGGGGTTATGCAAGGTGGGCAGGGTGGTCATGGTGGGGTTTGCGTCAGTGGTAATCGAGGTAATCCAGCAGCACCGCATCGGTGCCTTCAAAGGTGAAGGTCACTCGCCAGTTGCCATTGACCGACACGGCCCAATGGTCTGCCCGGTTGCCATGCAAGGGATGCAGTCCCCAGCCGGGCAGGTTCATATCCTGCGGGGTTTGCGCTTGATCCAGCCGGGCAAGCAAGCGCCCCAGCTTGGGCGCGTGGGCAGCTTGAATGCCCGCCTTGGTGCCCCGCTCGAAATAGGCCTGCAGCCCTTTGTGCCGGAATGATCGAATCATGCGGGATTGTAGGCCGTAGCGATACGCAAAGCGGACAGATTCGACAACTGTTGCGGGGTTCGGGCGGTCGGGGGCGTGGTGTGGGCGTGGTCCGTGCCGCTCGATACGCACCGCCTCGCATGCGCTCACGCGCTCAGGCAGCGCCGCTGCACAGGGCTTGCTGGTGGTGTGGCTGATGCCGGTTTGGTCGGTGGCACGTTGCCCGCTGGCGTGGACACAGCGCCCCGGCGCCGGCGCGTTTGATCGCACAGGCGCCGCTCGGGGTGGGCTCACCAGGTGGGGCCAGTGGCTGGCGAGCTGGTGGGGTGGCTGGGCAGCTCACGCCCTGCCGGAATGGGAGGCACCAAGGAAAACCCGTCGCGCCGTTTCCGGCAAAGGGCGGGGCCTTCCGGGGTGCGGCGTGGGCGTGCGCAGTGGCGGGGCTGGTGGCTCAGTCGGTGGCTCGGTCAAGGTCGAAGGGATCGCACCAGCGAAGCCAGCCCATCAGGGCCAGGCCGGTGGCTGGGCTGCTGGCCAGGCGAAGGGGGAAAGAAGGTTTTTATATATGTAAATGATTAAATTTGTCTCTATATATAGGACTGTCCCCACTTTGTCCCCACTCTGTCCCCACTTTGTCCCCACTGCCCTATCTGGTGCCAAGCCCCGCCGTTGCTGGGTTTTCTGGTTTTGTCCCCACTGTCCCCACACTTTTGCAAAAAATGACCGGGAGTAAAACGCTAAACGATCGCCTCAAGCGGCCTTTTTTGGCATCTTCACCACCTTGCCGGACTGGCGCCCGTCGAGGAAATCCGCCCACCACTGCATCAGGTTTGCGCGGTCGGGCATGTAGGTTGCCCGGTGGTAGGCGGCCCGGATCTTGTCGCGTTCCTTGTGCGCAAGCTGGCGCTCGATCACGTCTGAATTCCAGCCGCACTCATTGGCCACCGTGGAAAACAGGGCCCGGAAGCCGTGGGCAGTGGCGCTGCCTTTGAAGCCCATGCGGGCCAGGGCCGAATTGAATGTGTTCTCGCTCAGGGGCTTGCTTCGATAGGTCGGGCTGGGTAACACCAGATCACCATCGCCGCTCAGGGGCTCCATGGTGCGCAGCACCTCCAGGGCTTGCCGGGACAGGGGCACGCGGTGTTCATTGCGCATCTTCATGCGCTCGGCTGGAATAACCCACAGCGCCCCGTCAAGGTCGAATTCAGCCCAGCGGGCGCCGCGCACTTCACCAGGCCGGGCAGCGGTCAGCAGCACCAGGCGCAAGCCATGGGCGGTGGTGGGGTCGCCTTCATAAATGGCCAGCTTTCCCAGGAATTCGGGAATGTCTTTTTCAGCCAGGGCCGCGCGGTGGATCACTTCGCGGGGCTTGAGAATTTCCGATGGCACCAGGTCAAGCATCGGGTTCGATTCGATGCGCTCATGGATCACCGCCCATCGGTACACGGCCTTGACGCGTTGCAGCACCCGGTTTGCTTGATCGCCCGCGCCGCGTGCTTCGATCGCCTTCACCGCCGCCATGACTTCGCCGGCCTTGATGCTGGCCAGCGGGCGGGCTCCCAGGGTGGGGAAAATGTCGGTCACGAGCGATGCCCGGATGCGCTCCAGGGTTTCGGGCTCCCATCGGGCGGCTTGGTGGTGAATCCAGTCTTTGGCCACCGCCTCAAGCGTGTTGTCTTGTTCGTAGAGCGCCCGGACCTTCGCCGCCTTGCGCAGCTCCCCCGGGTCTTCGCCCGCCTTGAGTAGGGCGCGGGCGGCTGCAGACTTGTCGCGTGCATCGCGTAGCCCAACGGCTGGATACACCCCAAGGGACAGCCGCTTTTCTTTGCCGCCGAATCGGTATTTCAGGCGCCAGTACCGCCCGCCGGCCTTTGCGACCTCAAGGTACAGGCCCCCACCGTCGAAGTGTTTGCCGGGCTCGGTCAGGGTGCGCAGCTTGGCATCGGTCAGCTTCATGGGGGGGTATCCTTCACAGTCTGGGGGCATTTATGGGGGCATTTTTGCGCTTTTTTGAGTTCCTTCATAGGGGGATGTGTGTGCGGCCCCGCCACAGATAAGGCCGCCGTACGCTTCCAAAAGCGTGCGGCCTTTTTCTTTTCCCCTTTGGGGAGACGGCTTTGACCAGTGCAGCAACGCACATCAAAGTGTGCCAGCCTAGTGGGGGTATGTGGGGGTATGTGGGGGTACAAATAGGGAAGCATTTCTGCCATGTGGGCGCCTGTGCCACTGGCCGGGGGCGCTCTGCTCCTTTTGCATATCGCCGCGTTGCGATCGCAAGAATAGGGGGCGGTCTGGGGCTCGAAAGGTCTGGACTTTTTCACTATTTTCAAAATAGTTACACGCGCCCACGAGATGTGCCGCGCAAAACTGGTGGTTTGCTTGGGTCTAGGGCCTTTGTCCTGACCGTCTGATTCCCCTCACTTCAAACCCACACACCCAGCCATCGCCTGCCCTTAGCGAAAGGCGGCGTTTGAGTCGCGCCACCCACAGCTCTTTTCTGCATCGCGCCAGCGGCAATCGGACACTGTGGTGGAACTGAAAACTGTGAAGGGCGTCGCTATCGCACCGTGCTTGCCGCCAGATCTTGTTCGCCAGCCAACGGCAACAGCAGGCGGCCAATTTCCTTTTTGACAACGCCGTAGCACTCGCAGACCCTGCCCTGCAGTCCGATGCGATCAAGAATGGATATGTGGCCACGGCGGTAACGGATAAGGCCAGCATCGCGCAACCGCCCAGCAGCCTCCGTGACGCTCTCACGACGCACGCCCAACAGACCTGCCACCAGTTCCTGCGTCATTGCAAGTTCGCCCTCAGGAAGGCGATCTGCGGTCGACAAGAGCCATCGGCAGAGTTGCTGCTCAATCGAGTGGTGGCGATAGCAGACCGCCGTTTGTGCGATTTGCGTCATCAATGCCTGCGCGTACAGGAGCAACGCGCGTTGTAGCAGGCCTCCTCGATGAAACCTCACACTCAGCGTGCGGTGGTCCAGCCGATACCCATGTCCGCCTGTTTGCACGACTGCCGATCCGGTCATCTGGCGGCCGCCCATTAAAAGCGCGATCCCGATCATCCCTTCATGCCCCACACCCGTTGTCTCGGCCGATGCGCCGCCTGCCGTAAGGTAGTGCAGCGATACGATTGATGTCGTCGGAAAGTAGGCGTGTTGCAGGTGTTTGCCAGGTTCATACAGCATGTCACCCAACCGCATTGGGACCAGTTCCAGGTCCGCCAACAGTGACTCGATTTCAGCAATTGGCAACGCGGCCAGCAGGCGGTTTTGATTCGGGCTGTGTGACGGCATCGGGGGGCGCCTGCTGTAGGCCATCTAATTACCCGGGTTCATTTCTATGCCGACGCCACGGTAGCCAAGGAAACGGCACGCCTGGTCGAACATGGGCTGGCCACTGACCCGGAACTGCTGCTTCGAACCATCGGGGTTGGTGCGATGGAAGACAAAGTCGAGGAAGGGCCGACGATCTGCAATGTTTTGCCAGAGTTCGTGTCGCTCAGCTTCGTCCCAACCGCCTGACGTTTCGCCATTTGAATTTCCCTGCAGCAGAGGAACACGCAGGCCAAGCATCTCCATCACCGGCCCAGACACCTTCGTGAACTCGCCGAGGGCATCTTGTTCCCAATACCAGTCGGATGCCAGCTCGGTCAGGCCGCGATAACGGGCTTCGCTCTCACGCAATTCAGCGGTGCGTGCGAGAACAGCCTGTTCCAGTTCTGCGTTGTGGCATTCGAGCTTTCGATACAACAGACGGACTTCCAGCATGTTGTAGATGCGCGTCTTGACCTCGACCAAATCAAAGGGCTTGCTGATGAAGTCCTTGGCGCCAGCCGCCAAAGCGCGCAGTTTGTGACCCGGCTGGGCCGTGAGCACGATGACGGGCAGATAGCTCTCGTTGTCGTTGGTCTTCAGGCCCTGCATGACACCGAAGCCATCCATGTTGGGCATCTGCAGGTCGAGAAGGATCAGGTCATAGGCGTTGTTGCGATGCAGTGCGCACACCTCGGTTGGATCCATGGTGGAGGTGACGCGGGTATAGCCCGCGCTGGTGAGTAACTGGGTCAGCAAGTGCACGTTGGCCACCTGATCATCAACGATCAGGATACTGGCAGCAAGAATGTCTTGGTCAAGTTTCATCGCCTCACCCCCCGTGGCCAGCTCGGTCCGATGTTGTCATCGCGGCTTCCAAAGCCAGATTCAACGTGTCCATGAACTCGGTCACCTTGATCGGCTTGGTAAGGTATCGGAAAAACCCAGCTTTCAGGCCCTTCTCGATGTCTCTGGGCATCGCGTTCGCACTGATCGCAATGACGGGGATCTGCGCCGTGGACGGATCAGCGGCAAGGATTCTGAGCGCCATGACACCGCTGATACCAGGCAGGTTGATGTCCATCAGGATGACGTCGGGGCGGGTGGCCTGAGCCATCTCGACACCGCTGCGACCGTCTTTCGCGCTGAGCAAGCTGATATCTGGGCGCCGCGCCAGAAGCTTCGTGACCAGCATCAGATTGGCTGGGTTGTCCTCCACGTAGAGCACGGTGCGCAGTGGCCCACCACGCCCGGTGTCAGACAACGTCGCCGCAGCATGTGACTTGTCTTCGATGCCTGTCTTGACAACATCACCTGCGGTCAATTCAATCCAGAACACGCTGCCAACACCGACCGTGCTCTCCACGCCTATCAAGCCTCCCATGAGTTCGACCAGTTGTTTGCTGACGACCAAGCCAATGCCAGTACCTTCTTCGACGCCGGCTTCTTGGCCGAGACGGTTAAAGGGCTGGAACAGGTGGGCCAGCTTGTCCGGGGTCAAGCCTTCGCCGCTGTCCTTGAAACTCACCCGAACGCGACCTCCTGGGCGCCGGCAGCTGCTCACCTCGACCGAGCCACCAACGCGGTTGTACTTGATCGCGTTCGACAGCAGGTTGACAAAGACTTGTTTGACCCGCGTACGATCGGCGCTTAAGAACAGGGGAATGTCGGGCTTGGAGAACACCACGCAAATGCCGCTATTTCGCGCCTGTGGTTCGATCAGGGCCTGGCAATCGCCCAACACTTCGTCGATTGATACGAACTCAAGTGACAAGGGAAGCTTGCCGGATTCGATCTGCGCGAGATCGAGGATCTCGTTGATGAGTTCCAGCAGATACCAGCCAGCCTGCAGGATGTGCGAGGTGCTCTCTTTTTGCTCCGCGGTTAGCGCCGGTAACTCCGAATCCAACAACTGAGCGAAGCCGAGAATGGCGTTAAGCGGCGAGCGCAGCTCGTGGCTCATGCTCGACAAAAAGTCGGACTTGGCCAAGTTTGCACGTTCGGCTTCGACCTTGGCGCCCTGAAGTTCGGCATTCGTCTCGCGCAGGACTTGACCCAGGCGCTTCTGCTCAGCCTCGACCAACTTGCGCGCCGTGATATCGCGAGCAGCCGCGAACACCCCCAAAACGATGCCACTCACGTCTTTGTATACCGAGGCGTTGTAGAACACGTCGGTCAGGCGGCCGTCGCGGTGCCGGATGGTGAGCGGGTAGTCGATCACCGAGCCCAAGGCAAATACCTTCTGATAGCCCTCGCGCGCCCTTGCGGGCTCGGTGAAGTAATCAGAAAAATCGGTGCCGATCAGCTCTGATCTGGCCACTCCGGTGACCTTGATCGAGCTCTCGTTGACGTCGGTGATCTTGCCTTCGGCGCTGATGGTGACCAGCGGGTCGAGGCTGGCCTCGAGGATGCTGCGCGCGTACTGGTAGGCCCGCGAGCCTGCGGGGTTGTCGGTGGCAAGCAGCAGATAGCCAATGATGGTGTTCTCGGCGCCTCGCAACACGGTGACCGACACCAGCGCAGGGACGCGGCTACCGTCTTTACGGATGTAGGTGAGCTTGTAAGTGTCTTCAATGCCGCGTGCGGCCTTGAAGACCAAGGCATCAAAGCCGGGAGCGATGGCGACTCCGAGTTCGGCGCTGAGCGCCCTGGCTCGGCAAATGACTTCTTGCGGGTCGGCGATATCGGCCAGCGTCATCTTGTTCACCACGTCGGCATGAACGTAGCCAAGCATGCGTTCGGCACCGACATTGAAGATTTGGATGACGCCTTTGGCGTCTGTAGCCAGGATCGGAAAGTTCGCGCTGCTCAAGATCGCGGTCTGAAGTACGCCGGTCTTTAGCAGGTCGACTTGTTGCGGGGCTTCATCCTTCATGCGTCTTGACCCGCTCCATTGGCAGTGCCAGATGCGATGACATATTTGCCTGTATTGACCATGGTGGCCTTTCACGGGTACTCAAGGGGAGGTGATTCCTGAGCAGGGCATTCTGGTGTTTGGTCGCTGTGTTCTTAGAGCCACAACATTGCAGAAAAACGAATACAAAAGGACGCAATTTTAATGCGGTTTTTCTGGCTGTCTGTGCGCTAGCGAACATAACCTCAACAGCCTCAAAAGGAGCGCGATGGGAGCGCGGTGGGAGCGCGATGGCCCATACGACTGGCTGTCACGTGCTGTTGGCGCCCGGATATGCCGACGCCCTGGTTCGACTTAAGTCCGCTTGCGATTCGAAGACCTATCCCAGAGCAAATACGCCGCTGAATTACCGCTGTCGGGCCGCTCTTTCGATTACGCGGGTGTCGTCTGCAGATCAATTTCGACCTTCTGCCAATGCGCCAAATACCGAACATTGGTTCCTCCTGATTCAGAGCTGTGAGGCAACAGGCCGTCTACCGTGCCTGCTCCTTTCTGGTGCCACAGACAAGGTCGCACAGTCCCAAAGACATGCGGCCTTTTTGGCGGGCTCGGCCAGGCGCGAGACCTCAGCCACTTGAGCTGCCTGTTTTTTCAGCACCGAGCGGTAAGCCAATGGGCATGCGGCTTGGCGGGCTTGTTCATGCGCTTATCCACAGGGTGGGGCACAGGCGGTGGGGGTAACTCGCCTGCGGTTACCGGCCAAGTTGTCCGCGTCTCGACGGTTCAACGCGCTGTGGGCTGTCGGTTTGCTGTTGCGGGTGTATCGGTTCAGCGCGCCAACTCATCATCAAGCAAGCGCCCATACAGGCCGGGCAGCTCACGGCTCATCTTGTTGGTCTCGATACCGTAGCCCAGGCTGGTCCAGGTACCGGAGAGGCGTTTTAGCACCGGCTGCACGCGACCGTGGCGCAGCTGGGCGCCGATGTCCAGTCGCCAAGCGCGCGGATCTGCCAGCCAGGCGTGCACCACCCGGTCTTGATCGAGCGCTGAGAAGCTCAGGCCCACAGCGTCCAGCGCGTTGTCGGTACGGTCGGGGTGGTAGCGGGCGGCCAGCTCGATCCAGGTGCCAAACAGCACCTGGTAGCGGCCCGCAGCGGTGGAGCAGTTGCCTCGGTTCGGGCCTTGGCCGATGGCCTCACAGCGGTTCGGGTGGCGCTCCAGCGTGGCCACCGAGTCGCCACCATGGAGCACATGGTAGGGCCGTATGACGTTGGACTCGCTGGCCGAGATGGTGCGCATTAAAGCGCGCAAATGCGGGTCACCGCCGGCCATGACAAGCGGCTGCGTGCCAGGAATCAGCAGCAGTGGGCGCCAGACCCACAGCAGCACAAGAATGAACGCGGCGCCCGCCGCCGACCACAGCAGTTTGCTGCGTAGAACGCAGGAAAAAGCGGCGCCCAAGCGGGCTGACCAAGTGGGTGGCAGGGGGCTCTTCATTCGGGCGGGCGGGGCTTGATGGAGGGTTTCATTCTCGTTCACCGCCTGCGCTGGGACCTCCTCTGCCCGCATCCACGCTGCGGCCTTCTCTTGCGATCCTGATCGGCCTGGTGCTCCTGATCTGAAGTGCCAACCGTTTTGTCGACCGCGCCCGCGCCATCACGCACCATTTTTTTGATCCCGCCGCTGCTGCTGGGTATGCTGGTGCTGGGCTTTG